>Ga0105092_10000014_pt1 | contig 80471 bp, 55 predicted proteins | sample PPLLak2March2015_FD_87021 | JGI IMG/M metagenome (GOLD analysis project Ga0105092, IMG submission 87021) | Freshwater sediment microbial communities from Prairie Pothole Lake near Jamestown, North Dakota, USA - PPLs Lake P7 Core (1) Depth... | ecosystem: Environmental > Aquatic > Freshwater >... | reverse complement strand
GGCTATTGATGACACCCTTTCAGGGCTGGTATCGGAGATTCGCGCCTTAATTTCCGCAGGGCGTTGCCCTGGGCTATTGATGACACCCTTTCAGGGCTGGTATCGGAGATTCGCGCCTTAATTTCCGCAGGGCGTTGCCCTGGGCTATTGATGACACCCTTTCAGGGCTGGTATGTTCAACGCGACGATTAATCACAGGGCGCTACCCTGTGCTGTTGATGACGCCCTCTTAGGGCTTTTGGAATAACTGTTCAATAATAGCCCTGTAAGGGCGATCAGCAATAGCATAGGGCAACGCCCTATGATATTTAAGAGCGGTGTAAATATCAAAGCCCTGAAAGGGCGTAATCAATCTTACCATTCTTTATCTCATAATTATTTTCGCTTCTGAAACACCAATACCTTATCATTATTTCTTGCAACGACTAATCTTTTGATCTTACCGGAGGTAATTATCGCTGCATCCCGCACCTCCCCTTCCACATACAATCCGACATGCTGCGGCGGCTGGAAAATGAAGCTTCTTTTCGGACCCCCCTTGAGCAATACCCCCCGGCTGGCATCATGCCTGCCGACCTGGGGTTTTAGGGAATAAAAGTTTCCTCCAAGCCAGATATCCATGATTCCATCTCCATCCAGGTCATCAACTGCAATCCCAAATACAGGCGATACCTGTGCTTCCACAGGCAGGGCCTTGAGTATAAACTCCTTCCCTTCATTCCACAAAATTGCAGATGTCAGATAATTTACCTCATAGGATATTGAATTTTCCCGCGCTGCGGCTGAGAACATAGAATCGTACGATGCACGGGCATACTCTTCATAGGTTTTGTAAACATTCCGGAGTTCGGGGATCTGGCTAAGAAGCTCATGTTTCTGAGCAAACGGATATGCCCTTTCATTCCATACCGGATACCAGTTGATGATAAATTCGCTCTTGCCATTGTTGTCAAAATCATTTACGAACATGGTCAGTGGTTTGGCAGGCGATGCCCTGAATTTGGTATTCAGTCCCCAATTGCCAAGCACGAAATCAATATTCCCGTCCATATCAAGGTCGGCAGCCTCAATACGCTGCCACCATCCCTTGCTGTTCGGTACAACCACAGGTTCTGCCAACATGCCGTTTTCATTTTTAAATATTTTCACGGCCATCCAGTCCCCCACAACAACCAGGTCTTTATCTCCGTCCGAATCCACGTCAGCCCAGGCAGCATCTGTCACCATACCCACATTTCCAAGGGACGGAGGGGCTGCATCCACCCAATTCCCGTTGTCGTTTTTAAGGAGGTAACTTTGCGGAGGCAGACCGTAATTTCCGGGGATCGTCCTGGCACCCATGAATACATCTTCATCACCATCCTTGTCAAAATCAGCTGCTTCCATCGTAGAAAAATTTCCAAGCACCTGTGGAATATCATAGGGATCAACGGTAAAATTACCATGACCGTCATTCTTATAAAGGCGGACAATGTAATGAAGCTGATCCACCCCGACATCATTTCCACCCGAGCCGATCATGAGATCGGGGTCACCATCTCCGTCCTGATCCAGAAAAGCACCGCATGTGCTCTCAAAACCTATATCCTTTAGAAAGGAGGGATTCTTCATAAAAGTGAATGTGCCATCAGGCTGTTGGATAAATAGTTTATTCGGATCTCCTGCCGACCCAAGCAGAACAAAATCGGTTAGTTTGTCTTGATTGGCATCTCCGATGATCAGCCTGGGACCTTCGGTCGAAAGCATGTTTGTTAGCAGGATCTCCTGTTCAAAATCATTGTACTGGTTCTCCTGGTGGCGGGCGTTCCCCTTAATTATTTTTTGACCGATTTCTTCAAATACAGGCATTTGCTTTGCCTCAGAAACAGTTTCTGCAGGAATTGCCATTACATAATCGAATTCGACTGTCCGGTCCGGTTTGATTCCTGTCTTCACTTCGACCTTTCCATCAGGCCAGGTAACCATTATTTCATCAACATATTCAGATTTACCCAATCCAAAGATCAGAGTGGGTTCAGTGCTGCTTTCAAACCCACGAGTGTTAAAATTCTGCATAAACCTGGATTGTCCACCCGTCTTAAGCCTCACCATGGCTCCAATCCCAAATGGATTCAGATTGGTTCCCTTAAACCTGATTTTTAAATAGTGATTGTCCGTTTTTGTGTCCGACTCATTGCGATATACAAAACCGGGCATATTAATATTGTTTACAACCAGGTCAGGATCCCCGTCATTGTCCAGATCCCCGTATGCTGCCCCATTACTGAAAGATGGCTGAGCAAGCCCCAATTCTTCTGCGCGGTTAATGAATCTCAAGTGCCCGGTATCCTGAAAGGCATAGCTCCTGAGGGGTTTTGAGGGCATATATGGAACAAAATCCCTATAATCAAACCGGCCGGTCATGGCTATTACTTCTTTTCTTTTTTCCTTATTGGTAATGAAATCAAGGTAATCGTTGTACATGATGTCCCTCAGAATTCCATTGCTTATGAAAATGTCCTTTTTTCCGTCGTTTTCGAAATCGAAGATAAGAGCTCCCCAGCTCCAATCTGTTGCAGCGACGCCCGAAAGAAGTGCGATTTCCTGGAAATAGCCTGTGCCGTCATTGATATGCAAACAATTCTGGGTTATCTGGTAATGAAAATTTTCCCTGTATTTCCGATCCTCCAGGTGATAAGGATCGAACCGGATTGTTGTTTGCAACCGGTGGTTGTTGTCGGGCAACATGTCCGTCGTAAAAATATCGAAATTGCCGTCATCGTTTATGTCGGCGATATCCCCGCCCATGCTGGATGTGGAACAGTAATTGATACGTTTTATCAATTCTTCGGAGAATATCCCCTTGCCCCGGTTTATATAGAGGTAATCCCTTTCCCAGAAGTCATTTGCTATGTAGATATCCGGCAGGTTATCATGGTTTATGTCTGCTATGGCAATGCCATTTCCAAATCCGGTCTTGCTGCTGTATATTCCGGATTCGGCAGTGACATCGTGAAATACGTTTCCATCATTCCTCATCAGCTTGTCACCGCCAATTTCAGTAATTTCCCGGACTTTGGTATATAGTTCAATCCGGGTTGGATCGGTAAAGAAATTATTAAGGATATAGCAGTCCAGGTCTCCGTCCTGGTCACAATCAAAAAAAGCGGCATGCGTCGTTAATCCGTCATTGTCGAGATTAAAATCCCGGGCCTTTTCCGTAAATGTGAGATTCCCGTTGTTAATGAACAGTTCATTTCGCCTCAGTGCGGGATCGACATCCCCCGAATTGCAAACGTAAATATCCAGGAATCCGTCTCCGTTCACATCAGCCATTGTCACCCCGGTAGTCCATGCCATGGTTCCCGCAACACCGGCTTTTTCAGTAATGTCTTCAAATGAAAAATCCCCTTTGTTCAAATAAAGCCTGTTTTTCAGCTGGTTTGCTGTAAAATACAGATCGGGCAGGGAATCATTGTTAATATCCCCTATGGCAACCCCGGCCCCGTTATAGTAATTTCTGTAGGTATAAATATTAAATTTCTCGCCATCCACCACTGTATTTTCAAAATTAATGCCCGTTTTGGATGATTCCATGAGGGTAAAAAGAGGGGCATTTGCAGTTTTAGGTAGTTTAGTATCTTTATTGTTACAACCCCACAAAATAACCACGGAGGTACAGAGAACACTGAGATACACGGAGTTCATTGTTGAAATAGATAAATGAATTACTGTTCTGGGACCCGGTATTCTGCGAATAAATCTATTCATTAGTTTAATATAGCATTCAAATCTTTCTCAGATTCACCCTCTGGTAACAAATATATTTATTAGTTTTATTATATTCTAATTTGTATTCCACACCCAATATGGATACTACAAGAGTCATGGACTTAAACCCAAAATCATGAAAAAGGTCATTCTCACATTCCGGGGACTGTTGCACTTTTGTGCCGGTTTTTCAGCCCTGCTTCTATTGACTACCCATACGATTTCAGGTCAGCCCTTTAAATTAGGTGCTGTAAGTGACCTGGACCGCATATTTGAAGATGGTTACCAAATGCCTGTAAACCAGGATACGTTGTCACTTTTCGGCATCAAGGGAGAAATCATTTCCGGTCAGATAGCTGTGCAGGCAAAAAGCGGTCTGAACGGGATGACTGTCTCCATAAACGAAATAAAACACAAATCTTCCGGCCATATAATACCGGCGCAGACTGTTGAATGGAATTTTGTGGGAAGTATCCCACTGTCTGAAAATACTCCAAATCAGCCTAAAAGAATTCTGACAAGACTGGCTCCAGCCCGCTTCCCGGATTACCTGATGAAAGAACGACAAATTGCATTGAAAGAAAAATCCAACCAGGGAATATGGCTTACGATTTCTATTCCTGAAAATGCTGATGCAGGAGAGTATGCCGGAAAAATTACCATAACAAGTGCCCAGGGAGAAAGGTCCCTGCCTCTTGAATTGACGGTTTATCCCCTGACACTGCCTGAAGCCCGCCATCTGAAAGTTACTGAATGGTATACTACCCATGATTTTGAGCACTTTCATGGCATTCAGGAAAAGTATTCATCCGCATGGTTTGACATGCTTCGCAAATATGCGGTAAATATGGCGGCTCACCGCCAAAACGTGTTCCAGGTACCAATTGGTGCCGTGGAGATCCGGCAATCAATTGACGGACGGCTTTCCTTTGATTTCACAAGATTCGATCAGATAGCCCAGGTATTCTGGGATACCAGAAAAATGGATTATCTTGAAACGGGGGAATTGGCCAGGTTCGGGGAGGAAGCGTGGTTCAGCACAAATATTGTGATCCAGGATTTTAATGTGAATGATCAGGCAACCGGTAAGCAGGTGAAACTTGCCGGGAAAGATGTGATTCCGGATCTGCTTCCCGCTCTGGAAAGTCATTTACGGCAAAAGGGCTGGCTGGATAAAACCCTGTTTCATATTAAGGATGAGCCTTCTTTGCATAACTCGCTTTCCTGGCAGAATATGTCTTCCACCATACACCGTTATGCCCCTGACCTCCGGCGAATGGATGCCATCGAGACCACCAATCTGCTCGATCATATTGAAGTAGCTGTACCCAAGTTGGATGCCCTGGGTACATGGTACGAATCATACAGGAATGCATTGAATAAGGGCACTGAGTTGTGGTTTTATACGGTGGGCATATACCAGGGAAGCCAGTATCCCAATAAAACAATTGACATGCCTTTGATAGACAGCCGGATTATGCACTGGTTGAATTACCGCTATGACGCAACCGGATATTTGCATTGGGGCTGGAACCAATGGGAGGAAAATCCCTATCAGGATGTGGGCATGCATATAGGCGATGGCTGGCATGTTTACCCGGTGAAAGACGGAGTCCTGAATTCTTTGAGGTGGGAAGAAATGCGGAATGGAATACAGGATTATGAATGTTTCAGGATGCTGGAAGAGAGAATCTGCGCTTTGAAAGATTCGCTGGGCGAAAGATCTTCCTGGATCGTGCCGGGGCAAAGAGGTCGTGAAATAGCCGGGCAGGTTGTAATGTCAATAGTGGATCACAGCGTTGATCCAAAGGTTTTGTATAAAGCAAAAAAGGAACTGATCGGGGAAATTATGGATATGAATGCTTCACCCAGGATATATATCCAGACAAATCCAATTGAAAATACCACAATTACTTATCATTCTTCCGTTGAAGTCTATGGATGGACAGAACCGGGAACTAAAATCATTGTGAATGGAAAGGAATTGCCTGTAAGCGGACAGGGTTACTTTCTTGAACAATTCCAGGTTGACCAGGCAGACCCGTCAAAAGGACTGTCGAAAGGTGAAATAAAAGTTGAAGCAAGTAATGAGAAGGGATCGAAAGTTATTGTAAGGAATTTTTGGGTGAGGTAACAATGTCAATATCGTGTTATTTTTAACTCCAAAACTATCATGTTTTTATGCCTGCGATATGTACTTTCACACTGAATAATAGGTACTATCGTATGCAGGTTTCAAAAATTCGGTACATTTAAAAAAAAATACAATAATGCCAAAGCATAACTATCTGATCAGGAACCTTACAAATATCCGGAAGGCAGCCTTCCCGGCCATTGATGCTCATAATCATCTCTGGGGAAACTGGCAGGTGGACAAGGTTGTGAAAACAATGGATGAGGTGGGGGTTGTAAGTTATTGTGATCTTACCGGCAATGTGCGGATTGAATTCTCAGGCGGTGGTTATACCATCAGTCCTGGCAAAATTGAAGATTTCACAGGCAATTGTTCCGATAAGTATCCGGGCAGATTTTATTGTTTTACTATGGCCAATTTTGCAAGGCCGGCGGATAAGCCTCTCTTCACTGATGAAAGGCAATTTGTCCGTGAATTTACCGAAACCATTCAGGATCATGTGAATAAAGGTGCAAAGGGACTCAAGATCCTGAAGGAACTGGGCCTTCATCACCGGGATTCGAAAGGTGAACTGATCCATTGCAATGATCCAAGGCTTGCACCGGTTTGGGAAGAAGCTGCAAGACTTAAAATACCGGTATTGATACACCAGGCTGACCCGGCAGGATTTTTTGAGCCCGTAGTCCCTGAAAATGAACATTATGAATCCCTGAAGAAATATCCTTCATGGAGTTTTGCAGATCCGAAATTTCCCCGGAAGATCGACTTGATCAGGAGAAGGGATGATCTTATAAGGCAACATCCCGGAACAACATTCATTTTGCCTCATTTCGCCAACTATGCTGAAAATATTGCCTACGTTTCAAGCTTGCTTTCGGAAAATCCGAATGTTTACATTGATTTTTCTGCCAGGATGGACGAACTGGGCAGGCAGCCCTACAGTTCAAGGGAGTTTTTTTTAAAACACCAGGACAGAATAATATTTGGATCAGATATGCCTGCAAATACCGGCAGCTCTGTGGAAATGTACCATAGTTATTTCAGATTCCTGGAAACCTATGATGAATCCTTTTACTCACCTGATTATGATGGCACTTTCGAAAGAGCACGGTGGCCGATCTGCGGGATTGGCTTGCCCAAAGAGGTGCTGAAAAAAATCTATTTTGAAAATATTCTGAAAATAATCCCCTCTCTTAAGAAAGAAATTCAAATTGACTTTTAAAATGAAACAAATGATCCGGCCTAAAATTGGATTTATTGTGTACGGGGTACACAAGGATGGTTTACAGGACCCAATGGGCAAACCCTTTATTGATGATAAGATCGGCGCAGCTGCCAGAGAGGCTCTTCGTCAAAGCGGACTTGAACTCGTTGACCATGAGTTGGTTCTTGCAAACAAACAGGAATCCAAAGCATGCTTTGATAAATTCAAGAAAATGAACGACATAGATGCTGTAGTTCTTTTTTCCGGCACCTGGGTCTGGGCTTCCCACATGATCGGGGCAATAAGGGATTTTGCAGGTTCGGGGAAAGGCATCATTCTCTGGACCAATCCTGGCAGCCAGGGTTGGCGGCCTGTAGGGGGACTCGTAATGCAGGGTGCATTAAAGGAGATAGGTATAAAGCACAGGTTTGTTTATGGAAGTTACCGCGATCCGAAAGAAATTGAAAAGATCACTTCCTATTGTCGGGCCAGTGCAATGAAAAACAGGCTCAATAACAGTACTATAGGTACTTTTGGGGGTAGGGGCATGGGCCAGACGTGCGGTGCCGCTGATCCTTCACAATGGATGAAAATGTTCGGGATTGACATTGATTCAAGGGATACAACAGAATTGCTTGAAACCGCCAGGCAAATTAAACCTGCCGAGGTTGAAAAAGCAAGAAAGGAAATACAGCCCCTGTTTTCGGAAAAGATACCTGAAAATGAACAGGCTGACAAGTCAATCCGGCTCTACCTGGCCATAAAGAAACTGGTGAAAAAGAATGAATGGGATTTTTATTCAATTCAGTCTTTCCCCGGTCTTGGTGATGAATACAGTGCCACCTGTTTTGCACAAAGTATGATGCTGGAAGACGGGATGGGCACATCAACTCTGGGTGATTTCAACACGGCACTGACAGTGAAATGTCTGACGGATTTGAGCAGCGAACCCGTTTATTATGGTGATTTACAGCACATCGATAAAGAAAGCAACGAAATAAAAATAATCGGTGACGGGGCATGTCCTCCTTCCCTGGCAGGAAAGCTTGGACCGGCCGGTTTTGCGGAACACGGTATTCCGACAGAAGGCGAAGCCGGCGGATTATCCATTAAACTGGTCTGTAAGGCAGGGGAAGGTGTTCTGGCCAGACTTGGAAGAAATGACGGACAATTTGAAATGGTGATCACCCGTTGTACTATTTTCGAACCTCCTGCAGATCAGATTGAAAAGCGAAAGCTGGAATGTGGCATTCCTTTCTGGCCGCACGGTTTTGTAAAGGCTGATTGTAATATTGAGTCCCTGCTGCAGGCCTGGAATAATGAATATGCATGCCTGGGTTATGGTGCCCATTTGTATGAAGAGTTGAAAGCTTTTTGTGAGGTAACGGGGATAAAGGCGATAGCATTGTAGGGTGGAATAATGGAAGGCCTGTAAGGCCAAAATAAGTCAGCCCAGGGTGAAACCCTGGGAATAAGAAAAGCAAGGTTATTCCAGAGCACTGAAAGGGCGAAATAAACATTCAATCACCATAAATATATTAACAAATCATGCAAAACTGAACAAAACCATGCCCCTGATTCTTGAAAGAAATCGGGTCCTGGATATATACGATAAAGCAGGACAGAAAAAATGGGTGATACCTACCTTTAATTCCGAAAATCTAACCACCACGGAAGCCATATTGTCGGCAGCGCTGGAATATGGAAGGAAGATTGGCCAGCCTGATATTCCTGTGACGATTGGAATTACAAACCAATACAGCCACCGGAGCCAGTCTATATATTATACACATACCCGCCAATGGGATATCGGCCTCAAGCTTTTTTTGGCTGATATTGATGTACTCACGGGCAAAGGATCACCCTTTGAAAACCTGCTTGTTATGGTGCACCTTGACCACACTCAGTGGGATTCCGATGAACCGCTGCTGCAATGGGATATGAACAGGTTTTCCATGATTATGTATGACGCTTCATCCCTGCCATTGGATAAAAATATCCGGCTCACAGCACAGTTCGTTGAAAAAGCCGGAAAAAAAATTGTTGTTGAAGGTGCCTGTGACGAAATCGTTGATGCCACAGGCGAACAGAGAAGCAATCTTACTACCCCCGGGCAGGCTAGAACTTACCTGAATGAAACCGGCGTTGACTATATTGTAGCAAATCTGGGTACAGAACACAGAGCCAGCGCGGCTGACCTGAAATATCACGGCGATATGGCCCGTGAAATAAGCAAACACACAGGAAAGCGGCTTGTATTGCATGGAACGTCGTCGGTGAGTAATGATCAGATCAGGAATCTCTATTCCGATGGTATTGCCAAGGTGAATATCTGGACGATCCTTGAAAGAGAAAGTTCACCCGTACTGTTTAAGGATATGGTCAGCAATGCTTCCAGGATAACAGGAACGGAGAAAACTGAGGAAATGATCGCATCAGGACTGCTTGGCCCCCGGGTCAACAGAAACAGCAAAGCCTCCCTGTCGCATTATACCACCATGTACCGGCAGGATATAGTTTTCAATGAAATGAAGAGGATTGTCCTGGGTTACCTTAACCTTTGGTATGTTTAAATGAACATGCAATGAACTATTACCTGGGTATTGATATCGGAACAAGCGGGTGTAAATCGGTTGTTTTTGACGCGGACGGAAGGCAGGCTTCCATGGCCTACAAGGAATATGATATTATTTCCGCATGTGAAGGCTGGGCTGAACTGGATACAAATGAAGTAATTGAGAAGTGTTTCCAGGTGATCCGGGAATCCGCATCCGTGCTCCCGGAAGGTTCTGTAACAGCAATGGGGATTTCAAGCCAGGGGGAGGCTTTTACATTGCTCGACAGGGAAGGAACGGCATTGTGCAACGCATTGGTATCATCTGATATCCGGGCCAATAAATATACCGGTCAATGGACGGAAAGATTCGGCGAGGAAAAATTGTACCGGATTACCGGTCATACGCCTCATCCCATGTTTTCTCTGTTTAAATTATTGTGGATCAGGGATAATGAACCGGAAATATGGTCGAAGGCTTCCAAAATTCTTTGTTTTGAAGATCTTTTACAATACAGGCTTGGCATTAGAAAACCTGCCATGGGCTGGCCGCTGGCAGGCCGAACGATGCTGTTCGATGTGGTACATCATGTTTGGGACCCGGAAATTCTTGATGCAGCCGGGATCAGAATTGATCAGCTTTCTGCTGCACTTCAATCGGGGACTGTAGTTGGAAATGTACAGAGAGACATTGCCCGGAATCTCATGCTTTCTGAATCCGCATTTGTTGTCACGGGTGGTCATGATCAACCCTGTTCGGCCCTGGGTGCCGGCGCCCTGGAACCTGGCGTGGCTGTTTATGCTTCGGGTACCGTCGAATGCATAACACCCGCATTTACCACCCCTGTCTTTACAACCGAATTGCATGACAACAACCTTTGCACCTATGATCATGCAGCACCCGGTAAATATGCAACAGTGGCTTTCAGCCTTACAGGAGGAAATATTCTGAAGTGGTTCCGGGATCAGTTCGGGGCTTATGAGGTTGGAATCGCTGGAAAAGACGGTCGCGATCCGTACGAATTGCTTCTTGACCAAATGCCTGAAGAACCATCCCGTCTCCTGGTTTTACCCTATTTTACACCATCCGGCACCCCTTACTTTGATGTAACCATGAAGGGGGCAATTCTTGGACTGGATTTATCAGTTACCCGAGCCGAGATCATGAAAGCGCTGCTTGAGGGGGTGGCATTTGAAATCAGGCTGAATCTGGAAATCCTGAAGGAATCGGGGTATGAAGTAGATGAATTAAGAATGATAGGTGGCGGGGCCAGATCACTTCGTCATGTACAGCTGAAAGCTGATGTGATCGGAAAACCGGTAACCATACCCGATGTTACGGAGGCAGGCTGCATGGGAGTTGCCATGCTTGCAAAAGCTGCACATCAGAATCAACCTGTATCGGAAATTGCCCGCCAATGGATCAAACCTGTTACAACGATTAAACCTCAGTTGCGTGAACATTACGATAAAAAATTTGAGCAGTACAAGCGCCTGTATCCGGGGATGAAAAACCTGATTGCAAGCCTTATAAATCAATAAGACCGGACTTTTACTATGACACCGCGTGAGCTGGTAATAAAATATGTTGAAGCATTTAATAAGACAGACATTGAAATGCTGACAGAATTATATGCCGATGATGCAGTCAACCACCAGGTGGTAACCGATCCGGTGGAAGGCAAGGATGCTATCGGTAAAATGTTACGAAATGAGCTGACCAAAACTCCTATGGTTTGTATCGTGGAAAATATTTTTGAACAGGATGAATGGGTGGTATTGGAATGGAAAGAACCGCTTGGGTTCAGGGGTTGTGAAGTCTTCCGGATTGTAAACGGTAAAATAAAACTTCAGAGGGGATATTATGATGTTCTTTCCTTTCAAAAAGAACATCCGTCTGACGGCAGGCAGGCTCTATGAGAAAATGTAATATCTTGCATTATTTTATGCTACAATACCTGAACCCGCTCCGCGGTAAAATCACAATATCCTTTTCAACTGCAAAGCCTTGCCCGGGGGGCATAGGGTATTGTAGAAAATTGTCAAAGCAAATCGCTCTTTATCTCGGTCTTGCTCGCCGTCAGACAATGTTGGAATATATCACAGCCCTGAAAGGGTTGAATTTGTTAAAAATTAACGTTTATGATATTTGTTTTATAATATAAAAAGCCTGCAATATGAAAAATATCTGTACCGCGATCAGCAGAAATCTGTCCCTTCTTATTCTGTCATGCTTATTTGCGATCTTCTTTGGGAGCCTGAACGGGCAGGTTGTGAAAACTTCAGGATTGCCGGTTCCCGATTTCCGGATACCAAAGGATTATCTCCGGGAGCCGGATGTTATTCCTTCATTCTGGATCTCCACCGTTGAAGATGTTACCACATACCTTAAAAAGGAGGTTCGCAAAGGTGAACTGAAAGTGATTGGCAACACTGCCGGCGGGCGGCCCATATATGCTGTTTATTATGGAAAGGGACGGGAGGGGAAAGGCACAACCACATTCTCGGGATCACTGGGATTCGGAGATGTGAGGGCATTCCGGGGTCCGGACCATGACAAGAAAGTATACATGGGAATGGCAGCTGTTCATGGGGGCGAATTTGAAGGCATTGTAGGAATGGTGAATCTCATTTCAATTATTGAAAATGGAAAGGATCTCCGTGGAAAGGCTTGGCCTGAGATCAATGCAGTGATTTCAAAGCTGGATCGCGTAATCCTGATCCCCATTGTTAATATGGATGGCAGGGCCAGGATTCCATTAAGGATGGAGGCATACCGCGACATGGATTTCACGGTTCCGGAATTCCTTAATACAGGTGGAAAGCCGGATGGAACCATAACCGGCTGGCCGCAGGTAAAAGAATACATACCGGTGGACTTTAAACGCCCCGGGTTTCCAGGTGGCTATCCCAACGATGCGGGTGTAAACGTTCAGCACGATGATTTTTTTGGAAACCGCCAGCCGGAAACACAGGCACTTTTTAATGTGGCTAATACAGATAAGCCTGACCTGATCATAAATATGCACACTGGTGCGGTTTATATGAGAATGGACCGTCCTTTGGGGGAACCAGCATTAACCCCGGCTTTTGATAAATTATTCAGATATGTGCATTCGGAATTGGCCGTAAACGGATTACAGTATACAAAGGATCCGGATGCAGAAGGCAATCCTTCCAGAGCAACAACAGGGGTATATAACCTGGACGGGGCACTGAATTTTCATTGTGGCGCACTGAGCGTGGTGGTGGAATCACCAAGCCATGCATTTTCAGGCACCAATGAGGCTGGAAAACCTTCAGTTCAATCGCCGGATATGCTCCTGGATGCTCAATTGATCTGTCATCAGCAGGCAATGAAATTTCTCCTGGATACGGGAGGACGCTCCGTGTGGACTCCCCGCCGGGGTTTCTGAGCTAGAGTTTATAAGGACTGCGGTATTCATAGTGCAACAACTTATTCGCCATTTCGGAATTGGTAAAAACTTCCTTTACCGGATCCCATTTAAGACGCTCCCCGGTCAACAATGAAATGGTGGCAATATGGGCCAGGCTGGTCGACCTGTGACCAATTTCAAGGGTGCATAACGGGGTTTGCCTTGATTTGATGCAATCAAGGAAGTTCCGGATCAGATTGGCCGTGCTGTTGCGGTAACTTTTATCTGCCAGCAGAACATCGGTGGTTTCAAGGTTGTAATCTTCTGCTTCCATTAGCTTTTCCCATGACTGAAACTGGCCCGGCTGGGTCGATACGATTTTATAGTCATTTTCATTGGTATACAGGGTTCCCTTTGTACCCCTTATTTCCATAAAACCATAAGGCACGAAGCTACCCGAACTGGCCTCAAGGACATTTACCGATGCGACCGAACCGGATGCAAATTCATAAGTAACCTGCATAGTATCGGGAATAGTACGGTCATCATCAACCGCATACTTTCCACCCGTGGCATTTACTGAAACAGGAGCCTCTTCATTCAGCATCCAGCGAATGAGGTCAAGATAATGAACTCCCTGGTTGCTGATCTGATTGCAATAATCCTCCCACCAGCGGAATTTGTAAGGCGCAATGTTATACTGATAGGGCCTGCTGGCACGGGGGCCAAGCCAGGCGTCCCAGTTAAAATCCCGGGGTGGGGTTTCCGGCTTCATCTTGCCGATTCCCTGTGGAAACATATTGCCAACGTGACTTGCACTGGCAAAAGTGACTTTCCCGATCTTTCCTGATGGGATTTCTTTGGCAAGCTACCTGAATGTAGGAGCTCCACGACGGTTAAGTCCAACTGTCACAATCTGTTTGCTGTTTTTGCCGGCATTTACCATTGCCCGCCCTTCATGTATTGTTTTTGAAAGGGGTTTTTCAATATACACGTCCTTACCGGCTTTGATGGCCTCAATGGTCATAATGGCATGCCAATGATCGGGCGTGGCTATGCACACCGCATCTATGTCCGGGTTATCCAATACCTTACGGTAATCGGAATACCTTTCAACCTTATTTGGAAAATTTTCCCCCATTGCCGGGATCTGATCAGGCATGTCCTGTATATACCGTGGATTTACCTTTGTTCGGTCACGCATTATATAAGGTTCATAAACATCGCATAAGGCAGCCACCTCACAATCGGGTTGTTCCATAAACAGCTGCAAAAGCTGTGTGCCCCGGTTTCCAACCCCGATGAATCCTACCCGGATCTTGTCATTTGCGCCCAAAATCCGTTTATATCCGGCCGCGCTGATCCGGCTCGCACCCAATGTGACGCCTGCGGTTATCAATCCCGTTTGTGTTATGAATGCCCTCCGGGATGTGTGTCTTTTTTCTTTTGTCATATGGTAAAATTTTTAGCGTATATTATTAAAAGCACGTGTAAATTCTACATCGACAATTTAAGATATCATCCCTACGGGACTTATAGAGCTATATTGGAGATTTTCATTCTACCTATATTTTATGCCTCTGGCATATTTCAGCCCTATTGAATCTGACTTCCTGACTTGGATCTTTATGCTGACATACAGGCTTACTTGCCTTCGCACAGTCCATGAAAGGCAGTAAGGGCCATATATCGGTAGAAAAAATTTCCCTCAGATCTTTCAATGATCAATAGCCTCATAGAGGCGAAATATCGGTAGAAAAATTATCCCGCTGAACTTTCAAAGCCCCGTAGGGTCGATATTTGTTTTAAATATTATAATCCTTCAAAGTATAATCAATCCTAACTATAAAAGTAATTAATATTCCCTTGCCGTTTCAGGATTTTGGTGATTTTCATTAAATTTGAAAAAGGGTGATTTCCTCATACCTGTCAATAAATCATGAATCCCACAAATAGAAGAAGTTTTATCAGAAACGCCATCACGGCCGGCGTTTTTTCTTTTATCCCGACCTCCCTTCTTAAATCAAAGAACATTGCGGTTGGGGGTTTTCATGTCCGGTATGATGAAATGGACAAGCATGATATTATTCCTGCACCGGATGATCCGGCGCTCTGGAAGAAGTGGCGTGATGAGCTGAATATATGGAAACAAAATGCACGGACACGGCTTCAGTATGACGGGAGTTCCTACCACGCTGCACCTTTTCAATGGGTAATTTCTGATTTTGCCTGTTGTTTTATCATGATGTGTGACGCCACGTTTTATGATCACAATTCGAATACCTATACAATTGATAAATTGGTTGAAGAAGGTAAACGTCAATACGGGGGTTATGACAGCGTCGTCCTGTGGCATGCATACCCTCGCATCGGACTGGATGACCGCAATCAGTTCGATTTTTACCGGGAAATGCCCGGGGGTCTGCCGGGAATTATGAAAACCGTTGAACAATTCCATCAAAACAACATAAAGGTTTTTATTGACTATAATCCATGGGATACGGGAACAAGAAGAGAACAGGGTACCGATATCGAATCGCTTATAAACATTCTGGTCTCAATAGCTGCAGACGGTATTTTTCTTGACACAATGCGGGATGCACCTGATTTCAGACGGAAGCTCGATAATGTTAAGCCGGGGGTAGTGATGGAAGGGGAAATTTCCCTGCCCCTGGAACATATCCGGACGCATCATATGTCATGGGCGCAGGGATTCCGGGACAGCAAGGCACCCGGGGTATACCGTAACAAATGGTTTGAGCAGTGCCATATGCAGCATGGCATTGACCGGTGGAACAGTGATAAAACCGCGCAGTTGCATACTGCATGGATGAATGGCAGCGGTATCCTGATCTGGGAAAATGTATTCGGACAATGGATGGGATGGTGTGAACGTGACAAAGCCATTTACCGCACCATGTTCACGATACAGCATTACTTTGCGGAGCTTTTTTCAGGCGGGGACTGGACCCCATTGTCCCGGGAATCATTGGTTTCAGGAGTATATATCAGTTCCTGGGAAAATGAGGGGATCCGGTTGTGGACCCTGGTGAATCGAAACGAATCGGAAGCAGAAGGAGAATTCATGCGGATATCGGCGCAGGAAAACATGTATTACTTTAACCTGGTGACCGGAAAAGAGATCATAAAAGCGGATGACGCAAAAACGGTCCTGTTTTCCGGAAAAATATGCAAAAGGGGAATTGCCTGTTTCCTGGCTTTGTCCGTGACCCGGATCAGGGCCGACTTTACCGGCTTATTGAACAGGCTTGCCGGTTTATATGGCAAAGCTTCTTATGATACAACCATTCCGCAAAATAATAACAGGCTGGTCAGGACACAGGAAATTATCAGGCGCGCAACTCCACCCGAAAATATGGTCGCAATTCCGGGCTGCTCCCTGGAGATGAATAAGGAGTTTACAATAAGGGAAACCGGGGCATTTGGAAATGTTCAGGAATTTCTTCAAATGACCAGATCACAGGGTCTGCATGAATTATGCAGGATTTCCCGTAAAACAGAAATTAAAAGATTCGCGATGGAGGTAACGCCCGTGACCAATGCCCAATACAAGGAATTTATCGACTGTTCAGGATACAAGCCCCGCTATCATGATAATTTCCTGAAACATTGGTCCCAAGGCAAGATCCCCGCCGGTAAAGAAGATCATCCTGTAGTGTATGTTGATCCTGATGATGCCAGGGCATATGCAAAATGGGCGGGAAAAAGGTTGCCGTCCGAGGATGAATGGCAATTTGCAGCGCAGGGAATACAGGCTTTTGATTATCCCTGGGGAAATGATATGGAAGTTGGTAAATGCAATCAGAGCACAATGCTGGAAACAACACCGGTAAAAAATTTCCCCGGAGGGATTTCTCCTTTCGGCTGTTATGATATGTGCGGAAATACCTGGGAATTTACGGAAAGTGAATACAGTGACGGAAGAACACGGTTTGTGCTATTAAAGGGAGGCTCATGTTATAAAGCAAACGGATCCGTTTGGTATATGGACGGAGGTCCCCGGAAAAACAGTTTTTTTGCAAAAATGCTGTTGATATGGTCGGGTATTGACCGGTGCGCCACGGTAGGTTTCAGATGTGCGGTTGATTTATAGGTACAGGTTCGGCCGACCGGGTGGATTTATTGGGTAAAGTATTATAAATCCGTTGAAAAGTATTATTTAATAAAAAAGTATTGTTGTTAATTTAAGATTATTGATCCGGATTAACTGAGATGAAGAAATCTGTCCTTTCCTGGGTTTTATTGTTTTCCTGTAACCTGATGTGGTCACTCCAGTTCACCTGCATTAAGCTTACCCAGGATCAGGTGGGCCCATATTTCACAGTGTGGGCACCCATGCTGCTGGCTGCACTTTTTTTAGGCGCATTTGCCATGAATGATTTTAGAAAAGGAGGGAAGAAACTCAGCGACATAATGATTTTTGGACAACTTGCCTTATTGGGTGTATTTCCTGCGCAGGTATTCATGACCTGGGGAACACAGTATTCCCTGGCCAGCAATGCGGCAATTCTCACACTTTGTTTACCCGTTATTACTGCCTTGTTTGCCTTTCTGATGCTGAAGGAGAAAATGAACAGAATCAGGTGGATCAGCTTTTCTATTGCTATTGTGGGTGTCATCCTTTGTTCGACAGGTGACTTGCGGCAGATGAATTTCAGTTCAAAATATGCCATTGGAAATGTACTAATTTTCCTGGCCGTGGTGGGTAATTCATATTACAATGTGGGGATCAAAAAAATTGCCGATCGTTACACAGAAAGGGAAATGGTATTTTATACTTACGTGGCAATGATCATATTGCTCACCCCCCTGGTTCTTATTTACGAAGGGAATATTTTCACCCGGATCCCTTCATTTACTGTCCAGACATGGACGGGAATGATCCTACTGACGGTATTTCATAATTTTCTGTCCATGGTCCTGTTCTTTAAAGCCTTAAAAATGCTGGATGCCATGCAGGTGGCATTATCCAATTACCTTATAACTTTTTTTGGACTGCCGGTGGCAGCAATCTGGCTGGGGGAAACTCTGAGCAATCAGGCCATAGCCGGTGGAATACTTGTTCTGATATCGACTCTTGTGATTACGATCGTTGATTATCGCATGAACAGGACTGAAGTAATACTCATTGCCAATAACACAAAATGATCTAAAATCATTATCTTAAAATCAGGAGGAATACAATTGGAAAACAAAGTCAAATGGGGTGTGATCGGCTCAGGCGGAATCGCCAGGAGAAGGACTATCCCTGAAGGTATTATGCCTGCAGAGCATGCTATACTTAAAACAGTTTATGACATTAATGCCGATGTGAACAATGCTGTTGCTGATGATTTTGGTGCAAAGGCGGCTCACAGCATCGCGGAACTTCTTGAATCGGATGTTGATGCTGTTTACATTGCTTCTCCCGTTAATTTGCATTATGATCATGTGGTCGCCTGCGCAAAAAGCACCAGGCATGTTCTTTGTGAAAAGCCGCTTGGAATGTCGGTACAGCAAACAGAAAAAATGATTGCTTTATGCAGGGAAAAAGGTATTCTCCTGGGAACCTCCTTTATGATGCGATTTCTGGCTCAGCATCAGGCTGCCCTGACGCTGATCCGTGATGGCCGTCTGGGAAAACCGGTTTATGGCAGAGCCCAGCTATCCTGTTGGTATCCGCCTATTAAGGGTGCATGGAGACAGGATCCGGAATACGGCGGTGGCGGATCCCTCATGGATATGGGAAGCCACTGTCTTGATCTGCTTGAAATGTTTTTTGGCCGGATTAACCGTGTTAGCTGTTTCATCAATAACAATGTGCATGCATATAAATCTGAAGACAGTGCAGTGGTTTCACTGTTCTTTGAAAACGGAGCGCTTGGAACTGTGGATACTTATTTTTGCATTCCTGATAACAGCAGCAAAAATATACTGGAGCTCTATGGATCAAAAGGCAGTATTCTTGCCAGTGGAACTATCGGACAGGGTGAAGCTGGAGAGATGACAGCTTACCTTGAATCTGACTCTGCCATTTACGACGCTGGACAATCCAGGAGCCAGGGTAATGGGATCACCATCAATCCTGTCCCTGTTAATACTTATCGGGCCGAAATCGAGGAATTCAGTCGTGCGATTCTGGAAAAGAGGGAGCCAGAAAATCATGCTCTACTGGGACTGAAAAGTCAAAAAATCCTTGCAGCCTGCTACGAATCAGCAAAATCAGGAAAAATAATCGGGATTGAGTAACCGCTATGGATATGGAAAAAATTGTACTGGGAATATTTTCTCATCCCGATGATGCGGAAATCGTGTGCGCAGGGACCTTGTCCTTGCTGAGAAAAACCGGATGGAAGGTGCATATAGCCACCATGGCTCCCGGTGACAAAGGTACTGTTGAGTATTCACGGGAGGAAATAAGCAGGATCAGGAAGGCAGAGGCTGCCAGGGCAGCTTCCCATATTGGTGCCACATATCATTGCCTTGATCTTGCCGATATATACATTCTGTATGATCGGGAATCAATCAACAGAACAACAGCCCTGATCAGAACCATCCGTCCTTCCCTTGTTTTCACCGCCAGTCCGAATGATTATATGCTTGATCATACCATTACAAGTCAGATCGTGCAGACTGCCTGCTTTTCATCCGGCATAAAAAACATGGAAGTGGATGTACCTGCCTATGAACCTGTACCATATCTGTACTATTGTGATCCGATGGAAGGGAAGGATATTTTCGGAAACCCCGTCATACCATCAATGTATGCAAATATTTCTTCCGAAATTGCCATCAAGGAGCAGATGCTTGCTTTTCATGAAAGTCAGCGTAATTGGCTGCTGATGCATCACAAAATGGATGAATACCTTCTCGCCATGAAAAGGTTTGCACAAAAGAGGGGCCAGGAAGTAAACGTGGAATATGCCGAAGGATTCAGGCAGCATTTGGGACATAGCTTCCCCCAGGATAATATCCTGAAGAAAATATTGGGTGATCTGGTTTTAAATCCTTAAAAAATGAAAAACAGCCGCAGAGAATTTATATGGCGTGCCGGTATTGCAGGATTAGCCCTGGGAACAGCCGGAAACCAAAAACTCACCACTGGTTTTATTTCTGATGGAGGCAGCAATAACAAACTTCAGTTTCTGAATCCCGTGGAAGGAGATATGCTGAATGCTTACGACGGAATCCTCACCGGAACAGGCCTGCAGATAAAGGCGGAAATTTCCGGCCCCCCCGGCCTTAAAATCAGACTGAACGGTATTGATGCCAAATACAGCAAAGGGATATACAGTGCCGATATCGTGCTCAGGGATTTCAAAAACAACCTTGAAATTACGGATGCAGATTCCGGAGAAAGACAAAGCATTTCCGTATTCTGGTTGAAAAACTATGCACAGAAATACAGGTTATCCCTTGATGACAATATCTGGTTTTTGAAAGATATCCACATAAACAGCAGCAAATACACATCCATCTTTGAGAATCCATATCTGGGTTTCCTTAGGAGTGTGCATGAAACATACGGAACAAAAATACACCTGAATATTTATTTTCAGACAGATGGCTTCAACCTGTCGGAAATGACCGCAAAATATAAGAAGGAATGGACTGATAATTCCGGCTGGCTGAGATTAAGCTTTCATGCCCTGCAGAATGATCCTGATAAACCGTATATAAATTCAGGCTACAACGAGGTTAAAAGAGACTGTGATAAGGTTCTTAAGCAGATCAGAAGGTTTGCCGGGGATGCACTTACAGGCCCGGTGACCACCCTTCATTGGGGTGAGGCTACCATTGACGGCTGCAGGGCATTGAGGGACTCAGGTTATAAAGTTCTGGCAGGATATTTCAATGTTGATGATCCTGAACCGGTTTCATATTATCTTGCAAAAGATAAGGTACGTCACCTGAAAAACCGGTATATCTGGTATGACAGGGATACAGATATTATTTTTGCCAGGATGGCAATAGTTATCAATACATTTAACCTGGATCAGATCGTACCCCACCTGGACAGCATGAAAAGCGATACACATCTGCCCGCATATGCTGACCTGATGATCCATGAACAATATTTTTATCCTTTCTATGTGAATTACCAGCCCGATTACAGGCAAAAAGTGATAACTTCGGTCAAATGGGCGGCAGATCACGGATATCAGCCTTCCTTTCTGAGTGAGGCAATATTTGGCTGAGTACCAAATCACCTAATAAAATTGATTTATCTTTTTAAAAATCAAATTAATACTACCTAAATATCAATAAATATGGCCCGTAAACTTAGTATGCTGGCACCAGACTGGTGGGATTTTACAACACTTCCGGATGATCTGCTGAATGATGCTGCAAGATTGACGCCCCCGGACATTCTCAAATTGTCAAGGAAAGGCTTCAAAGTGATATTTTACGATACGCTTGAAGATTTCTACCTTGCTGAGGCTTTGGAATACATAACTGCCTGGAAACAGGCCACAGCCAGCCAGCCTGTCGGAATTTGCGGCCCTATCGGGCCAACAGAACAGCTTCCCCTTGTAGCCCGTTTGGTGAATGAACTTCAGATAGATCTGTCAAATGCCCATTTCTGGGGCATGGACGAATGGTATGTAAACGGTAAGGAACTTGAAGCATCACATCCCCTGTCATTTGAAAAAGCAGACAGGGACCTGTGTTTTAACAGAATTGAAAAAAAACTCAGAATGCCGGATCATAATCTCCATTTTCCAAAGGCAGACACCCGGGAATACATTTCAAGCTGGGAAAAAGGCATTCGGTGTGCAGTAATGCAGGGTGGACAGGGAGATACCAAGCACTGGGCATTTAACGATCCTGTGAAAAGGGAAGGCAAATACAAAGATGCCCCTCCTTCTCCGGGGGAATTCAGAAAACTGTCGGCCAGGGTTGTTGATCTGCATCCTGTGACGTGTATGCAGAATGCACGCACCAGCGCGGGCGGTGTAGTTACGGGTGTCCCCGTGCAGGCCCTTACCGTTGGACCTGTACAGACCTGGAAAGCTGAAAAAGTATCGATCTGGCAGGCCGGGACACATGATAATCCTTTCGGGCAGCGTCTTACAGCGCTAATGATCAGCAAAAAGGTCATGGATAGCGCAGTTCCGATGTCTCTTCTGGCCGATCATCCGAACGTACAATTCAATTACTACCGCGGCGGGATTGGAGTATGTGAGACCGAGATGCACTGACCCCGATTCTGTACCAGCAAATTATTCAAACACATAAACGCCTACAAAATGGAAAAGGATAAAGAAGTACTCTTCACAGGTTCGGACACGGAAGGAGGAATTACCTCAGGATACCACATGAACGATGGGGTAAAACTGAAGGTGGAATATTCCTTCTTTGGATCAATCTATGATGAAGACGAAGAAAGAGCCGTAAAGATTGCCATGGCCCAGGAATCGCAGACAATGGGTCCGCAGGTGACTCTTTTTCAGCGTGAATTTGCTAAAATTTTTAATGTTAAGCATGCCCTGGCCACCACCAATTGTACAACCGCCATGCATGCAGCAACCCAGGTATTCGGAATTGGCAAGGGAGATGAAGTGATCGTTACACCCAATACCTTTATTGCCACCTCCCTGGTTATCCTTAAGGAGGGTGGCAAGCCTGTTTATGCAGATATCGATCCACGAACCTTTAATATTGATCCAAAGCAGATTGAGGATAAAATAACATCCAGGACCAGGGCAATTTATGTGGTTCATTATGCCGGACAGATGTGTGATATGGATCCCATCATGGAAATAGCCCGTAAACATAAACTGTACGTAATGGAGGATTGCGCCCATGCAGTGGGTTCGGAATACAAGGGCCGTCCGGCAGGCAGCATCGGTGATATCGGGTGTTTCAGCTTTCATTCCCTCAAGAACATTACCACCTTGGGTGAGGGCGGAATGATAACCACTAACAATGACGATTTTGCAGAAAAATTGCAGCGCATGCGTGTGATGAGCATTACCCACTGGCCACAGGATCAATCCAGGTTTGAATTCGGAGGGTATAAAATGGAAAAGAAGGATCCGAAGGATTATTGGCTTCCTTCCCATTTTGACGTAATTGATGACAACGGGAAATGGGGCTGCAATTACAGGATGAATGAAACCCAGGCTGCCGTCGGCAGGGCACAACTAAGAAAAATGGATATGCTGGTCGGTAAACGAAGGGAAAACAGCCGCTATATCAATGAGGGCATAAGGAACATAAAAGGAGTAAGAGGCGTTTATGAACATCCGGATTGTTTTCATTCGTACCACCTGTACACACTGCTGATCAAAGAAGCGGAACTGGGAGGCTCAAGGGATGACTTCATGCGGATTTTGTACCGGGAGGAAGGGATCCAGGGTATTCAACATTACCAGCCTAACTATCATTTTACAGGCCTGAAGAAAATGTACAACTATCCCGACAGGCTTTGCCCTGTGGCAGAGAATTTTTTCTATAATGAGGAAACCAATCTGCCCATGAACCCCAGGTTGACCCGGAATGATCTTGATATGATTATCGAAGGAGTGAAAAATGCTGCCGCCAAAATCAGAAAAAAATGAATTGTGATTTCAACTACCACATTACGCAACGCAGGGATCCGATTACGATTGACGGAAGCTGGAATAAACCTGTATGGCAGAAAGCAAAGCCTATCGGAATAACCAATTTCATGGGGTCAAAACCCGGCTTCTTTCCGGTCGTACAGGCTAAAATGATGTATGACGATGACAACCTGTATGTTATTTTCAATGTTCAGGACAGGTATGTACGGTGCATTACAACCGAATACAACGGACCGGTTTGGCAGGATTCCTGCGTGGAATTCTTTTTTTCACCTGATATCCGGCAACCTGGTAAGTACTTCAACCTTGAGATCAATTGTGCGGGCATTCCATTGATGCATTACAATACTGTTCCAAGGAAGGAAGCTATACATTTGGAAATAAATGATCTTAAAAAAATTGACATTGCCGGTTCCCTGCACGGAATCATTGACCCGGAAACAAAGGGGCCGGTGACCTGGACCCTCGAATACAAGATGCCCCTGGCCATTCTGGCAAAATACGCCCCGATAACCCGTCCGGCTAAAGGGGTGCAATGGAAGGCTAATTTTTATAAAATTGCCGAGAACAATTCAAATCCGCATTACCTGACGTGGACGGTGCTAAAAAATGAAATACCGGATTTCCACCTCCCGGCATTTTTTGGCTGTCTTACTTTTGAATAATCGGAAAAAAATGATCACATATTAATTACAATCATCTCATGAAAAGAAATGAAATAAGTCCATACCTTGGTAATCCTTCCCAATTGGGCGGAAGCAGACATTATGTATTGTCTGAAGGGCCAGGTCGGAATCTCAGGGGCATTGACGTTAATTCCGGGGCAGGATTGCAGTATTCCATAATACCGGACAGAAGTATGGATATTTCCCTTGCAAGTTTCAAAGGAACTAACCTTGTATATATTACCCCTAACGGGGAAACTCATCCATCCTATTACGAAGCGGAAGGCCTGGGCTGGCTCCGTACCTTTGCCGGCGGTTTGCTGACCACCTGCGGCCTTACATACCTGGGAGCCCCGGTTACGGATGGGGATGAACAGCTTGGCCTGCACGGCAGGATTTCAACAATACCTGCAAGGCAATATGCTGACCTCTCGGAGTGGGTTGGGGATGATTTTCATATCAGGCATAAAGGAGTTGTTGAAGAGGGTACATTATTCGGACATAAATTGCGACTGGAGCGCGAGATTTCAACCATTCTGGGTCAGAACAGTCTGCAGATAACGGATAAAGTGACCAATTTTGGATATAAGAAAAGCCCCTATACCATCCTGTATCATATGAACATGGGTTATCCCTTCTTAAGTGAGGATGCTGAGCTGATTATCGATCCCGAAAAAACATGGGCACGCGATGAAATTGCAGAAAAGGGAATCCGGCAATTCAGGCAATTCAGTAAACCGCAGGCTGGTTACCAGGAGCAGGTATTTTTCCATATTATGAAAGCGGATGAAAAGGGCGAAACCCGGGTGAGCCTTCGAAATAAAAAACTGGGAATAGCCCTTACGGTTTCATTTAATGTTGCAGGGTTAAAATACCTTACACAATGGAAAATGATGGGTCAGGGTGATTATGTACTGGGAATTGAGCCCTGCAATGTCCCGTGTACAAACCGCAAAGCCATGCGAGAAGAGAAACTGTTACCTTTCCTGCAGCCGGGAGAAAGCAGTACCAACACTTTGAAAGTTATTGTTGAAGAGATTTAAACCGTAATTTAAACGGACAGACACAAGACAAAATTTCTAAAAATCAGAAAGATGAAAAAAACAATTGTAAAATCCATGGGTTACTTTACCCGCTGTTTATCTGCAATTATTCTCGCTTTACTATTCCTGGCCTCCTGTACCGGCGGTAACAAAAATAACGTCAATTCCACGCTGAAGATCGGAATTGCCGAGGTTAATTATACTCCCGCAGTGGGTTTGGACCTGGTGGGAAATTATCGCGGCGACGATTATGCATCCCGCGGAATTCATGATTCCCTGTTTGCCAAAGCCCTAGTGGCTTCCGATTCAAAAGGCACAAAGGCCGCCTTGTTGACAATTGATATTTGCATGCTAAATAAAGAGCCGGTAGAATTCATGCGGAACTATATCGGATCCAAAACGGATATTAAGCCTGAGAACATCATGATCATGGCAACCCATACCCACAGCGGCCCGCCTTCTGATCTGAATGCGCCGAAGGCAAAGGAATACCTTGCAAAGGCAGCTGATGCTGTAATCATCGCAAATCAGAGACTTAAAAATACCGTGCTTTCCGTCGGCCGTTCCCAGGAAAACAGGATTTCCCATAACCGCAGGCTCAAATGCAAGGATGGCACAACTCATATGTGCTGGGAGAAACTGGAGCCTGGCTTTGTAATTGAACCCTGGGGAAAAATAGATCCGGAAGTGATAACCATTTCATTGGAACAGGATGGCCAGCCAACCGGAGTTGTCGTAAATTTTGGTTGTCATGCCACAACACTCACCGGAAATAACTGGCTTTATTCCGCGGATTATCCGGGATACCTCTCAGAGTCAATACGAAAGGTAAAGGGTAAGGAATATTTGCCCCTGTTTTTTAACGGGTGTTGCGGAAATGTTACGCAGGTAGACTACAGGATCGGCTTTCCGGATACTTACCAGGAATGTCAGCGCATAGGATACCTGCTGGGTGTAAGCGCCATGGAAGCCATGAGGAATGCTGAGTTAGCGGCGAGCGATAAAATTGTTATTTCCAGGGAAATGGTCCCGGTAAAAAGGATAAGCATATCTGATGAGCAATTGGAGTGGGCAAAAAAGATCATGGTTAAAGTGGAAAAGGAAGGAATGCCGCCTATCCAGGCTGACGGTATTCCTGATGCCGTTTATGCCAAAAGCTGGATCGGGATGCGGAATGATCAGGACAGGGTGGATAGCCTTGAAGTTATGGTAATCAGGTTGGGAGATGTGGCATTTGTCGGATTACCGGGTGAGATGTTCAACGAATTCGGCGTAGATATTAAGACCCAATCTCCATGCAAAAATACCATTGTTACAGGACTCACAAATGATTCACGGGAATATTTTCCCACCCGGGAATCGTTTACACAGGGACCGGAAGGTTTTACACCCATGATAACAGGTTACGAAACCACGCCCGGTTCTACCATGTACGAAATTGGCGCAGGCGAGAAACTGGCCGCATCAGCAATCGACCAGCTTAAGAAAATGTTCTGATGAAAACCGACCGCAGGCAATTTATCAGGATTACAGGAGCTACAGGTACCGCGCTGCTGGCGAATTCCATGACTTCGGTACATGGAGAACACTGGGATCCGGGTAATCGCGGGCGCGATTCTCATGATACGCGTTCCCAGTTATTTAATATGTCCGGATATGCAGCCCCTGCAACCGATGTGATCCGGATAGGGATTATAGGCATTGGAAACCGCGGATTAGCTGCTGTTGACAGGCTGAAGTGGATAGAGGGAGCGGAAATCGCTGCTTTATGCGATAAACATACGGATCGTGTTGAACTGGGACAAAAGAATCTCCTGGCGTCGGGTTTGCCTGCCGCCAGGTCCTATGGCGGAAGTGAAGAGATATGGAAAGAACTGGTGCATGACAGGGATCTCGACCTTGTTTATATCTGCACCCCTTGGGCGCTCCATGCTTCCATGGGAATTGCCGCCATGAACAGTGGAAAACATGCTGCAATTGAGGTGCCTGCCGTAGTTACCCTGGAGGAGGCGTGGCAGCTCGTTGAAACCTCTGAGCGTACGAGAAGGCACTGTATGATGCTTGAGAATTGCTGTTATGATTTCTTTGAATTGCTGACCCTTAACCTGGTCAGACAGGGTATTTTTGGTGATCTTGTGCATGCGGAGGCTGGATATATACACGACCTGCTGGAATTGAATTTTGATAAAAACCGTACCCGTGATATGTGGCGTTTGAAAGAATGCCAGCGTAGGAACGGCAACCTGTATCCTACACATGGCCTCGGACCTGTATGTCAGGCAATGGATATCAACAGGGGAGATAAATTGGATTTCATGACTTCGATTTCATCCGGTGATTTTCAAATGGGTGAAAAAGCGGCTGAATTGGCTCAGAATGATAGTTTTTTCAGCGCATTTAATACCAATTCGTATTGTGGAAATATGAACACCTCTGTAATACGTACAGGAAAGAACAAAACCATTTTGCTTCAATACGATATTACCAGTCCCCGCCCTTATACCCGTATTCATATGATCAGCGGAACAAAAGGTTTTGCCGTGAAATATCCTGAGCCTCCAAGAATTGCACTCGGTGATGCCTGGGTTGATGATGTTAAAATGAAAGCCATTTGGACGGAATTTACGCCAGAAATTGTGAAACGTGTGGGTGAAATAGCGAAAAAAATAGGGGGTCACGGAGGAATGGATTTCTTAATGGACTGGAGGCTAATTGACTGTTTGAGAAATGGACTTCCCCTGGATCAGGACGTTTATGATGCAGCCCTTTGGAGCTCAATGGCCCCGTTAAGCGAATGGTCCGTGGCAAACGGTTCCAGCCCGGTTTCCGTGCCTGATTTTACATGCGGATCATATAAAACCAACATCCCGGTTGATATAGACCTGAAAAAAGGCGGCACGACCGGCGTAAAGACCTTACCACTAACCAGTCAACAATAAAAAACAACAATGAAAAAAGCTTTGTCAATTTTCGGTATTATAGCACTGTTTGCGGCTATATTTTCATTTTCAGGGGGAACAATTGCGGAGGAGGAATCCGTCTATCACGTAACCAGGCTGAATCAGCCGATGAAAATTGATGCAAATTGGAATAAATCGCAATGGCAGAATGTGCGGGAAGCGGAAATATCCAATTATATGGGCCCAATACCCGCTTTCCGGCCGAAAGCCAGGGCGAAAATGATGTATGATACTGAAAATATATATGTTATATTTCAAGTTCATGACAGGTATGTCCGGTGTCTAACCAATAAATTCAACGGGCCCGTCTGGCAGGACGCGGCAGTGGAATTCTTTTTTGCACCGGATTCAAAGACTCCGGAACGTTATTTCAATCTTGAAACAAATTGCGGGGGAACACCTTTGATGCATTTCAACCTGGTTCCCCGGAAAGAGTCAAAGGAAATTTCCGTTGAAGACCTGAAAAAGATAGAGATAGCGCATAGCCTGCCAGAGATCATTGACCCTGAAATAACCGAACCGGTTACCTGGACTCTCGAATACCGGATACCCCTTTCGCTGCTGAAGAAGTATGCACCTGTCACAAGTCCCGGGAATGGAGTCATCTGGAAAGCCAATTTTTATAAGATCGCGGAAAATAATTCCAATCACCACTATATTACTTGGTCGCCTGTTGAAAATGACAAACCGGATTTCCATCTTCCAAAATTCTTTGGAAAGCTGATTTTTGATTAAGGGGACAGTCTGATATCAGATATCCAATTCAATTTTATGAATTCCCGGCTTTTTTATCAGGATTGTGCGAATTGAGGAATTGTTTTCACTGAATACCTTAAGCATGTCTTTGCCTGTGCTCTGAACGGTAAACATACACTTGTTTCCGGATGTTTCCATCGCAAGAATTTCTGTGGTAATGCTGGCAGGCATAATCGCAATTCCATCTGAAATTGTGATGGTTTCAAGCCAATTACGCCTGACATCGATCTGAAACCGCTGCGCTCCGAGAAGCAGTGTTGCGGAATGAGATAACGTATCACTCCACCAGTCGATGTTCAATAAATAGATGGTTCTGTGAATTTTATCTTTCCAATCCCAGGCTGCAAATTCGATGCAGGGTGAATTTTCGATCCAGCCCTTCCCCGATTCACCGGACACCGCATCAATACTGATCTTCCTCAAGGTCTGAACATATTGATCCCTGAAGCCCTTGACGGGATATTCTTTTTCCGGGAAGAAAATCACCTTTCCTTCTCCGACTTTGTTTTCGTAAGGCTGGCTGGCACTCTTATAGTTTTCACCAAGCAACCCTTTAATGATACTGTCATTTTTAGGAAATGTAACAGGTTTATTATGAACAAGTTCAGAGTTCAAATGTGCCCCGGTCAGGAGCAGTGTTTTTCCTGTTCTTACGAACCCGGTTAATCGCCTGAAATCATCATCATTGTACGTATTCCAGCCTAAAAACGCAACTACCTTGTATTTCTCAAGCACTTCCGGGGGAGCTTCCACAGGTAACAAATCAATTAATCCGAAAGGGGTTGAAGAGTACCATCCCTGCGGTGATTTTGGAGCCGGAAATTTATAGATTGGTTCCAGCCTGTTCCCGGGGTAAAACACTTTCAACAGGTCGAAGCTTTCTTCTGCAGGCCCGAAGTTCCATTCTTCCTCTTTCTGAGACCATACCTGATCGCGCCCGAAACTTTTCCAGGCATCATTCCGTCCCTGTAACACAGCAACGGGAGTTACCAGCGATCCTCTCCTTTCGTGGGTCTGTATATAACTGAACATATCACGCTGTGCTTTAATATGTTCTTTTCCGGATTGGCTGAACCGGTCAAATCCCGGTTCGGTGTTCCATAACCCTTCTTCAACGTTGATATGGGAGGCACCATGGATATAAGATATGGCCAATGACAGGAACAGGCGTGAGGCATGCTCGGGTGTGTCATACGGTCCTGATCCCCATTGGGTTGCCAGATGCGTTCCGTAATCTTCCTTTCCATAAGCCCGGCTGGCACCCCTCAGGGACGACATGATCACCTCTTCGGGACCATACATTTGTTCGGCACCCAACCATTCATACCCGGCCCGGAAAAGGTACCGGAACATGGTGGACGGCCCTGTATGACGGATACTGTTTCCTTTTGCTTTTCTGAGGTTATCGATAAAATATTCCGGCCCCTCTTCCATATTCTTTAACCTGAAAGGATCGAGGAAAACAAAGGTTCCCCGGTCATTTCGGATCGGCCTGTTCTTGGCAAATATTCCTCCCTGCGGCCTGTATTTTGCCAATAGATCGGAATGAAGCCATTCCCACTTGAAATGATTCCAATAATAATAACCACCGTCATTTTCATGTGCCTGCCGTCCCATATAAAAAGGCCCTTTCATCCAGCTTTCCTCAGGATTAATATTTCTGCCGGCAATGGTCCGTCCTTCGATCATTAAAGAATATGGCATTTGCAAACTGCTAAGAATCCCGACCGATTTACCATAAAATTCAGGATTTGCAACACCCGCATCACTCCACTGTTCGGATGGTCTCCAGCAATAAGAATTTCCTATTCCCTCCCGGACGTACCAGATAATGTATTCAGAAAATTTTCGGAAATTCTTGTCAATATAGATATCATCTCCTGTGGAAATATAAACCCCGTCTTCCTTTTTGGCGATGATCTGCGGGATCGCAAATTTCACTTTCCTCATACCGGATGACAACTCCACGAACTGATCCAGGCTGGCTCCGGCAGCGGTGAAGGGTAGCGCATGAAGACCTTTTGATGTAAATTCTTCTATTCTCCGTTCTGCCCGGATATTTTTGCTGGTTTTAATTTTCAGTTTTATTCCGGGCTGATTGATATCCAAAAGAACGGCAAATTTCCTGTTGGCATGAATGAATTGCGGTATGGCCGCCACCTCAAAATTGTGTGCCCCGGTCCCGACCCATTCCACCGATTTGATGGTATAGGGATACCTTGCAGGAAATCCATCCCTGAGACGAATACTGAGTTCGGCTTTTCCTGTAACCGGTTGAGGCAGTTCCACCTCAAAATCCCCGACATTGGACGCCCTGTCAAATACTTTCCCTGCAAAGATAACACGACCGTCTATGCTGATCTCAAATTCAGGCCATTCCTTTGATGACAGGTTTTCACCGATCCAGTTTTTCCCGTTTTTCGCATATGGCTCAAATGGGTGCAACTTTAAAGTTGTATTCCCATATATGAGAGAAGGTGTTCCAACATAGCATTTCCCTGAAATGTCTTTGCTTCCCAGTTTGAATAAAATGCAGGCAATGTCTGCAGGGATTTCTACTTCCCCTGAAACCATAAACCATTCCGGACCACCCGCAGATATAGTTATAACATTCACCTGGTCAGCCTGGTCATAAATATCATCGGGATGGCGGCCCGTCTTTTTCCTGTATACCTGCAATTCAAATTGCATGTACCCGTTTTCAGGGATCACCAGGTTATCGGTTTTAACAGGGATTGAAACCTGTATTTTTTTTCCCTTGAAAAATCTTAATTCTTCCCCAGATAACCTGTAAAAAGCATTTCTTTCAAGACTTTCACCATTTCCCATAAATACAAGGGAGTACCTTTCCCGGTACGTTATTAGGGAATCGAGATAATCATCGATATGGAATGCGAAATTCCGGAAGGCCTCTTCCCCGCGATGGGAAAAAGGTCCGGGTAAAATACAGAATCCTTTTACCCGTATGGATTGCCTTACAGGGTATTTTTTTTCATCCCCGGCAATACTGAAATTCTTTGTATGCCCTGGAACTAATAATAACCCGGAGTCGGTGTGGCTTTCAAATATGACAAGGCGGCTCTCTACCGGCAATCCATCCGATCGGGATGACAGGCTGTCACAGCCGGAATTTAACAGGAGAACAACAAGGATCGGGATGGCATATGAGAGAAGTTGAATCTGTTTCATCAATTGGGTATTTATAATGAATGCCTTCATAAATATAATTGATTTTCAGTTATGGGTCAGGATGCATTTAAAATCTTATCCGCAAAAATCCCTGTAACCCTTAGGGACAAATGATTTCTAATAGCTATATTTGAATGATAGTACGCACAGCTAACATTTTTGAAATAAACTAAATCTATGAGAAGAAATTCTACCCGGCTGATATTGCAGCTGTTCTTATTGATTGTGATTTCGCTTAATGCCATATCGCAGCCGGCTTCCAGCCTGATAAAAGTAATTGTTGCACCCGATCATAAGGATTGGATATACAAAGTGAATGAAGTCGCCAGGTTCACTGTGCAGGTGATCAAATATGGCAATCTGTTGGATAATGTCACCATCGATTACGAGATGGGACCTGAAATGTTGCCGGATGTTAAAAAGGAAGGCGTTCTGCTTAAGAATGGCACGGCAGAATTTTCCGGTACCATGAAGGTCCCCGGTTTTTACCGTATCAGGGTATGGGCTGTTGACGATGGTAAAAAATTTGAGGGATTGGCTACCGCAGCTTTTGAACCTGAGAAAATTCAACCTACTGTTAAGGATCCGGCCGATTTTGATACATTTTGGAGCAATGCCATTGCCGAAGCACGAAAAACTGAACTTGATCCCCGTATGACACTTATGCCGGAACGTTGCACAAGCCTGGCCAATGTTTATCATATCAGTTTTCAGAATGAAGCGTGGGGTTCAAGGATTTACGGAATTCTTTCAATGCCTAAAAAACCCGGAAAATATCCGGCTTCCCTAAGGGTCCCCGGGGCTGGTATCCGGCCATATTCAGGCGATCCTAAAACTGCTGCCTCGGGCGTCATTACATTGGAAATCGGCATTCATGGAATTCCGGTAAACCTGGACAATCAGGTTTATGAAAATCTTATGAACGGAGGGTTGTCATCCTACTGGACAATCAGGATGAATAACCGCGATGCATTTTACTATAAAAGGGTTTACCTGGGATGTGTGCGGGCTGTTGATTTTATTTTTACACTGCCTGAGTTTAATGGAACAGACATAGCCGTTATAGGCGGCAGTCAGGGCGGCGCCCTTTCAATCGTAACTGCAGGACTTGATAATAGGATAAAATACTTGGTATCTTTTTATCCCGCACTCTGCGATTATTCCGGCTACCTTAACAAAAGAGCAGGCGGCTGGCCGCATTATTTCAGGGAAACAGAACCAAAACCGGGAGAAGTTGAGACTCTTGCCTACTACGATGTCGTCAGTTTCGCAAGAAGGGTGAAGATTCCCGGTTACTATACCTGGGGATTCAATGATATAACCTGCCCGCCCACGTCCATGTACTCAGCATACAACGTTATTACCGCCCCCAGGGAGCTGCATTTGTACCAGGAAACAGGTCACTGGACATTTCCGGAGCAGTCGGAAGCAGCAGCCAATTGGCTTCTGAAAAAGGTAATGGACCGGTAGAATATCATCGCCAAGCTAACTAACATATTCTTATCATGGAAAGAAAAGATATTAAAAGGCGGAGTTTTATTAAAGCTTCGCTGGGATCCTTTGCACTTTTTTCAATTGTGCCCCGTCATGTACTGGGTGGAAGTGCTTATACCGCCCCCAGTGATAAACTTACAAAGGCAGTCATCGGGACAGGCGGAATGGGTCGCGGCCATTTCGGTTACGGGGGTACTCCTCTTGTTGCGGTGTGTGATGTAGACAAAGGACATCTTGACCTGGCCTTAAGTATGGCAGGGCCTGGTGTGAAAGCATATCACGATTACCGTGAAGTACTGCAGCTTCCAGGGGTTGATATTGTTCACATTGCCACACCCCCTCACTGGCATGGCATTATTGCCCAGGAAGCCGCCAGGGCCGGGAAGGACATATGGTGTGAAAAACCAATGACCCGTACCATCGGAGAAGGCATTAAGGTGGTTAAGGCCGTTCAGCAAAGTGCCAGAATGTTCCGTTTGAATACCTGGTTCAGATTTGCAGATATTTTCTATGGTTTGGGAACTACAGTCAGGCCGGTTAAAAAACTGGTTGAAAGCGGATTATTGGGATGGCCCCTGAAAATTACAATTAACAAAAGCACGGGCTTCGACTGGAAATTTTACTGGAGTGGAAAAACAGATCTTGAAACAATGACCGTTCCACCCGAGCTCGACTACGATTTCTGGCTGGGGCCTGCTCCTTTTAAACCCTATAATCCGCACCGTGTACACCAGACCTTCAGGGGTTACTGGGATTATGACGGGGGAGGACTGGGCGATATGGGGCAGCATTACCTTGATCCGGTGCAGTATATCCTTGGAAAAGATGATACAAGTCCCGTCAATATTACGGTTGATGCCCCCCAGCAGCATCCTGATGCATGCAGTTCATGGCGTCGCATTATACTCACATATGCTGACGGCTGCCGTATCATACTCGATGGAGAGAACCGGGATGTGGAAGCCGCTTTTATTGAAGGACCCAAAGGAAAACTGTACCCGGGCTTCCGGTCTGATATACCCGACCTGGTGAGGAAGCTTGCGGGATTTCCCGATACGGCACCACAGATAACTGATTTTAATGAGTCCGTGAAGACCAGGCAGAAATTTGCTTTGAATGAGTCAAATGGTTTCAGGTCCTGCACTCTTGTCAACCTTGCGATACTGGCTGTTAAACTGGGAAGGGAATTGAAGTTTGACCCGGTAAAGCTGGAATTTACAGGCGATGAAGAAGCCAACAGGCTGATCAACCAGCCCATGCGTGCTCCATGGATAATCTAAACGGCATTCATTACCATCATTTGAAAATTTTTAATTTATAATACATAAATCATGTTCAGAATAAGGTCTCTCATTATCGTAGCAATCCTGAGTATTTCATTTGCATTGACTGCCCAGGACCGGGATACGGAAAAGCGAACTCCTGCAACCAGGATCGCGGATCTGCTCGCAAAAATGCCGGCCAGGGATGCTCCGGATCTGGAGAAGCTGATGCAGGAAATGGCAGAATCGGGTGAAGACGGACTGATAAGCATTACCGGCATGATCACAGCTCCCGGGATGGGTGATGACAGCCGGATCCGTTATGCAGTGAATGGATTCTCGAATTTTGTCATGGAAAACAATGGCCTCAGATACCGGCAAATGTGTGAGAGAGCGTGGTGTAAGGCCCTGGCCGGGACAGAAGATAAGGAGATCAAGGCATTCATGATAAGCCAGCTTCAGATTATGGGAACAGGTGATGCAGTGGAATCCCTGGCCGGATATCTTTCCGATGAACGATTGTGTGATCCGGCATCCCGCGCCCTGGTTGTAATTAATACAACGGAGGCAGGAACGGCATTGCTGAAATCATTTTCTACTGCGAGTGGAAAAATATTAATTTCCCTTGCTCAGGCACTTGGTGACATCCGGAATCCTGATGCGGAAGAATCCCTGGCAAAGCTTGCCAATTCCGGGGACATAAACACAAGGAAGACGGCATTGTACGCTCTTGGGAATATTGGGATGGAACAATCAGCGGACCAATTGTATACTCAGGCCAAAAATGCCGGATTTGCCTTTGAACCCTCACGGGCTACAGCAGCTTATCTTTTATGGCTCGACCGGACCGGGGAGAAAGGCAACATAAAGCTTCTCAAAAAGCAGGCAGAAAGATTAATCATGGAATGTACTGGGGAAAATCAGGTACAAACACGTTGCGAGGCGCTTGCCTTGCTTGTACGATATACAGGTGAAAAGTCACTTTCCAGGCTTCTGGCCGCGTCAGATGCTGCCGGTATCGAATACGGAAATGCTGCATTAAGTCTTTCGGAAGGGCTTAAGGGTGAAAAGGTAACCGCTGCATGGATTAAAAAAGGAGCCCGGCTTAAAGATCTTCCAAAAGCCGGTATAATCAGGATGCTTGGAAACAGGGGCGATAAGGAAGCATTCGGTTTTATCGTTGCCAGCCTGAATGATCCTTCCCGCGAGGTGAGATTGGCTTCAGTGATTTCAGCCCAAAAACTGGGAGGGGAAAGGTCACTTTCCTATTTACTGGAGTTCATAAATAAAGCGGATCAGGAGGAAGTCAATTGCGTCAAACAAGCCCTTTTAACCATGCAAGGAGACCAGGTGATACCTGAAATTGGAAAGATAATGCCCAGGCTGGAGGCAGGGCCGAAAATTGCGATGATCGAGGTGCTTGCGTCTCGGAGGGCTTCGGATAAACTTGGCCTGGTGATGGAGCAGGTTAATGAAAAAAATCCGGCGGTAAGAAAGGCTGCCTTCAATGCACTATCGGAAATGGTGGAACAAAAGGATCTCCCGGTCCTGTTCAGCCTGCTGACTAAGACCCATGAACCGGAAAACATAATGGCGATACGGAAGGCCATAGTATCAGCTCTTCAGGGAGTTGATACGGAAAAGGCGAAATCAGAGATCGTTATGCTTGAAATGACCAGGGCGGATGCAGCCATGCAACCCCGGTTTTATGCAATTTTCCCTGAAATCGGAGGAGCAATGGCACTCGAAGTGATCAGGAATGCGTTTGCCACAGGCTCCGGTGAAGCCAGGGATGAGGCAATTAAAGCCTTTACAGGATGGAAAGATGCCGGAGCCTGCCGTGACCTTTATGCTATTATGACCGGTCATTTTGGCAAAGATTATCAGGACTCATCCTTCAAGGCCTATGTCAGGCTGATAGTCAGTTCAGCCTTTCCGGCCGATCAGAAACTGCTGATGCTCAGAAAAGCCATGGAAGTTGCCTCCGTTTCGGACCAGAAAGCAATGATCCTGGAATCTCTTGGTGGTGTGCGAACGTTCACCGCACTTGTATTTGCAGGCGGCTATCTTGATGATCCGGTACTGGGAAGCAGGGCAGCTACTGCAGTCATGAATATAGCCCTTCAGGATACAACATTATTTGGAGATATCACCTCCGGCCTTCTCTTGAAAGCGGCAAACAAATTGAGCGGGAGCGAAAGCGACTATGAACGGGAGGCCATTCGCAAATTCCTCGCCGGGAGGCAGGCTGCAAACGGTTTTGTACCGCTGTTCAACGGCAAGGATCTTTCCGGCTGGAAAGGTCTGGTGGAAAACCCGGTAATCCGGTCAAAAATGGCGCCCTCTGTGTTGCAGAAAAAGCAGAAGGCAGCTGATGATATTATGCGGAAGGGATGGATAGTAAAGGATGGGATATTATGGTTCGGGGGCAATGGGGAAAACCTTTGCACTGTTAAGCCCTATGGCGATTTTGAAATGCTGGTCGACTGGAAGATCAATCCCGGAGGAGATGCCGGAATTTACCTTCGCGGTGCACCTCAGGTTCAGATCTGGGATGCTTCCCGCCTGGATACCGATGCCAAAGTCGGATCCGGGGGTTTGTATAACAATGAAGTCAATGAGAAAAATCCCCTCACGGTAGCCGATAATCCTGTAGGTGACTGGAATACATTTCGCATTATGATGAAGGGAGAACGGGTGACAGTATACCTCAATGGCCTCCTTGTTGTTGATAATATCATTATGGAAAATTACTGGGACCGGGGCATTCCTATTTTCCCTTCTGAACAGATAGAATTACAGGCTCACGGTTCATTGGTGGGTTACCGGGATATATATATCCGGGAGATTCAGCAGCCGGAACCTTACCGTGTTTCATCTGAGGAAAGTTCGGAAGGTTTTAAAGAGTTGTTTGACGGAATGAGTCTGAACAACTGGCAGGGAAATACTAAAGACTACATCGTGGAGAATGGTTGTATTGTATTCCGTCCCGGTAATGGGGGAATCGGTAATCTATACACCCGTAAGGAATACAGGAATTTTATCCTCCGCTTTGAATTCCAGTTGACCCCGGCAGGCAACAGCGGTATTGGCATCCGTGCTCCGCTTAATGGCGATGCAGCCTATGGAGGAATGGAAATTCAGGTGCTTGATGACAATGCTGATGTATATAAAAACCTCGAACAATATCAGTACCACGGATCGGTATATGGCGTAATCCCGGCAAAGAGGGGTTACCTGAAGCCGGTTGGCGGATGGAATTCAGAAGAGATATTCATAAATGGAAATAAGATAAAAGTGACCCTGAACGGTATGGTGATCGTTAATGGTGATATTGCTGAAGCCAGCAGGAATGGAACACTTGATCACAAGGATCATCCCGGTCTGAAGAATGAAAAGGGATACATTGGATTCCTCAGCCATGATTCACCGGTTCAGTTCAGAAATATCCGGATAAAAACAATGGAATAACAACAGGCGGAATTTTCACTTCTGATAAAGCCCCGGCTTTGGCCATGCATTGGCAGGCAGGCTCTACGAGGAAATGAAATATGCTGCATTATTTTATGCTACAATACCCAAACCCGCTCCGCGGTAAAATCAAAATATCTTCTTCAACAGCTATGCCTTGCCCAGGGGGCATAGGGTATTGTAGAAAATTGTCAAAGTGCATCGCTATTTACCTCAGAGAGCCTGCCTGCCAGGTAATATCTTATGTGGAGACCGGCCGGCAATAATTTGGGAATTCCTTTATGAGTAGTTCATTTTTCATTATATTAGTAGTCTGGTAGTAATATAAACCCAAAGAAAATGAAAAAGCTTGTAATGAGTATTTTGTGTGGCTTGATGGCCATGATTATGATCTCCTGTGGAAAAACCAGTTCTCGGGATCCAATGGTTCTGGTGGCTGAAATCGACAATTCAACGCCAAATGTGCTGACCAAAAGCGAAAAGCAAAATGGCTGGCAGTTGTTGTTCGATGGGAAATCCACCGGGGGATGGCATGGCTATAATATGTCGGGCTTTCCTGATTCATGGGCCATTGAAGATGAGGCATTTACGATGAACAGCAAGGGTGGGGCAGAAGACCTGGATATCATCACCAACAAAAAATACGGAAGTTTTGCGCTCAGCCTTGAATACAAACTTACAAAAGGAGCAAACAGCGGAATTATCTATCAGGTTGCTGAAGACACGATGTATAAATTTCCTTATGAAACCGGGCCGGAATTTCAGGTGATTGATCATCAGAACTGGCCGGATACCCTTGAAGACTGGCAGATCAACGGAGCCAATTACGCCATGTACCCGCCTGCCGAGAAACCCTACAAGGAACTTGGCGAATGGAACCACCTGTTTCTGGAGGTGGATAGCAACAGGGTCACCCAAATTCTAAACGGAGTGGTTGTTGTGAAATATGAAAAGAACTCACCTGAATGGACAACGCTTCGCAACAGTGGAAAATGGACAGATTATCCGGATTGGGGAAAATTCGATGAAGGGCATATTTCGCTTCAAAACCATGGAACGAAGGTATGGTATCGTTCCATTAAACTGAAAGAAATCTGATATTCCGGCATCTCTTCTTAATTCCATCCGGGAAATCATAAAGTTTTTATGAACAGGAATTTGGTATATCTGTCTCTCATTTGCATGATTGCAACAATGGGCGGTCTGATGTTTGGTTTTGACATTGCCATCATATCAGGAGCGGTCCCCTTTATCCAGCCTTATTTTGGATGGAATGAACTGCAACTGGGCTGGGGGGTGAGTTCATTGCTGGTAGGTGCCATCATTGGTGCATTTGGTTCAGGATCGCTTACTGACAAATACGGACGGAAAAGCATTCTGATCCTTGTTGCGCTTTTCTTTGCATTATCCTGTGCCGTTACTGCCCTTGCATCCTCCTCAGTACTGTTCATTGCGGCACGACTTTTCGGTGGCCTGGCGGTAGGCGCTGCTTCTGTATTGTCGCCCATGTATGTCGCTGAGGTTGCTCCTGCAAAAAACCGTGGAACTTTGGTGGCGATCTACCAGCTTACGATCGTGGTCGGAATTTTGTGCTCTTATATTATCAATTACTCGCTGCAGGGCGTGGATAACAACTGGAGATGGATGTTTGCCACAGGGGTGGTACCATCAGTGCTGTTCTTCACAGGATTATTTTTCATACCTGAAAGTCCCCGCTGGCTTTATAAAGCGGGTCGCACTGCAGAGTCCCTGAGAGTTCTTACCAGAATAGGGGGCGAAATCATGGCGAAGGCTGAAATTGCAGAAATAGCTGAGTCATTAAAGGGAAATGTTACGAAAGTATCCGTCATTGAGCTGTTCAGACCTTCTTTCCGAAAAGTGGTGTGGGTGGGATTCTTCCTGGCGGTTTTCGTTCAGATCAGCGGGATAAATACGATCATTGACTATGCGCCGAAAATTTTACTCGCCGCAGGCGTTGAAATTAAAAATGCCCTGCTCCAGACGTCCTTGCTGGGAATGATTAATTTTATCTTCACATTCGTGGCCATATTTTTAATTGAAAAGACCGGAAGAAGAAGGCTTTACCTGATCGGATCAATGGGTATGGCAATTACCCTGTTTTTACTGGCCATATCATTCTATCTGAACCTTGATGGGATTATCACCCTGATTTGCATCATGCTGTTCCTGGCTTTTTTTTCATCCTGCATTGGCCCCGTATTCTGGACACTGGTTGCAGAAATATTTCCCAACCGCATACGCGGAAAAGCATTGGCTTTTGCCTCCTTTACGCAATGGGTATTTAATTTTCTGGTCGTTTTACTTTTTCCGCATTTTCTGGCTTCATTCGGGGGAGCCTTCACATTCCTGTTCCTGGCACTCATGTCATTGATACAATGGCTGTTTACCTTCATTTTTATTCCGGAGACCAAGGGGAAATCCCTTGAAGAGATCGAACTGCTGTGGAAATAACCTGTATTGCCTTATTAAATAATATTTATATGAAAAGAACCGCGCTGCTGATCCTTTCCTTTGTGATTGTATGCAGTAATGCGCATTCACAGAAACTATACCAGCCTACATGGGAGTCATTGTCAGAATATGAATGTCCCGAATGGTTCAAAGATGCCAAATTTGGAATTTTCATTCACTGGGGGCTGTATTCCGTTCCCGGGTTCGGTAGTGAATGGTATCCAAGGTGGATGTATGCCGATTCGACCGTATGGGGTCATAATTATTATCAGCATCATGTAAAGAACTTTGGAACACCGGACAAATTCGGATATAAGGACTTTATCCCGTTGTTTAACGCTGAAAAGTTCGATGCCGGACAATGGGCAGATATCTTTAGCCGGAGCGGTGCAAAATATGTTGTGCCCGTAGCAGAACACCACGATGGATTTGCTATGTACAATACAAGCCTTTCACAATGGAACGCATACAGGATGGGACCGAAGCGGGATATTATCGGTGAGCTTGCGGAGGCTGTCAGGAAAAAGGGGATGATCTTCGGAGTGTCATCGCATCGGATTGAACACTGGTGGTTTATGAATAACGGGAATAAAATAAATTCGGATGTTACTGATCCCGCCTATTCTGATTTCTATGGCCCGGCACGAGGCGAAAATCAGCAGCCTGACATAGAATTCATGAATGACTGGCTGTTGCGTAACTGCGAGCTGATTGACAAATACCAGCCACAGCTGTTCTGGTTTGACTGGTGGATCGAGCAGCCGGCAATGGAACCTTACAGGAAGACCTTTGCAGCTTACTATTATAACCGGGGTTTACAATGGAATAAAGGTGTTGTTATAAATTTCAAGCTCAATGCCTACCCTGAAAATATTGCAGTTTATGATATTGAAAGAGGCAGCAGCAAGGCAACACGTAAGTTCCCCTGGCAGACTGATACCTCCGTCGGTAAAAAATCATGGGGTTGGATCAGCGATGAAGAGAATAAAACATCGAACGAGATCATAGATGCACTGGTTGATATTGTAAGCAAAAACGGGAATCTGCTGCTGAATATCGGACCAAAAGCGGACGGCACCATTTCACAGTCGCAGGTGGATGTGTTACTGGGTATTGGGGATTGGTTAAAGATTAACGGCCAGGGTATTTACGGAACACGCCCGTGGAAGGTAGCAGAAGAAGGTCCGACAGTAATTACGGAAGGTTCCTTTGGTGATACAAAAGCTGTTGCCTATACCGCAGAAGATATCAGGTTTACCTCAAAGGATAACAATGTGTACGTCTTTTGTCTTGATGTACCGGTTTCCAAAAAAATATCAGTGAGATCCCTGGCCCTGAATGACACGTTATCGGATAAAATCCTGTTGGTGGAATTACTGGGAAGCCCCGATAAAATAAAATGGCAGCAAAAAGCGGATCGTCTGATCATTGAAACGCCAAAAAAGATACCCTGCAAGGAATCAATTACGTTTAAGGTGACACTGCAACCCTGAGACATGCAAAAAGTCATTCTCATCCTCGATTGCGGATCAACCAATGTTAAGGCCTGCCTAATGAATACCGGCGGCAGGATACTGTCTTCCTTTTCATTACCAAATCACACAGTTTCCGATCCTATTTACCCCGGGGGTCTGATATGGGATTTCGAGGACATCTGGGGGAAACTGGTCATGTGTAGCCGTAAGGCCTGTGAAATGTCAGCGGATACAGAGATCATTGCCGTTACCGTTACAACTTTCGGAGTGGATGGTACCGCAATGAAAAAGAATGGCAGCTTGTGTTACCCGGTTATATCCTGGCAATGCAGCCGCACACAAGCAATAGAAAAAAATATCGGCAAGTATTATGATCCGGATTGGTTGTACCGGGTTACCGGATTGCAGTCGTACCATTTTAACACGATACATAAACTAATCTGGCTGCGGGAAAACCGGCCGGATATCCTCGAATCCATGGATTATTTTGTGTTGCTGCCCTCCATAATCCTGCACAGAATATCCGGTGAATTTGTTACGGATGCCACCATGGCAGGCACAAGCATGCTTACGGACAATAAAAAGCGGGGCTTTTCAGGGGAGATCCTCAAGCCGATGGGAATTAACATATCCTCCTTTCCACCTTGGACGGAGCCGGGCACCGTTATCGGGAAGGTAACCGCCCTTGCTGCTGATGCACTTGGTATTGAGGCCGGTATTGCAGTGATTGCCTCCGGACATGATACACAGTTTGCCATTCTCGGGTCGGGAGCAGGTGTGAATCAGCCTATACTGAGTTCGGGAACATGGGATATCCTGATGGTGAGGACGTTGTCCGGAACACTTCAAATTCCCCCGAGGAATTCAGGGGTAACCATTGAACTCGATGCAACACCAGGTTTGGTGAATCCCGGTGTCCAATGGGTTACTTCAGGAGTGCTGGAATGGATTTCCGGCCTTTTATATCCGGATCTTACTGGCGATTCGCGTTATTCGGCTATGATCATGGAGGCCGGAAATGTACCTCCGGGCTGTGACGGCCTTGTAATGATACCTGAGCTTTTTCCCGGCGGATTTTCGTCTAAACAGGGAAGCATGTCGGGTTTTACGCACGAAACCACAAGGGCTCACATTTACCGTGCAGGGCTTGAAGCATTAAGCTATTACCTGGCATATGGTCTTGGCCGGCTCCAGCAGGCGGGTAATTATTTAGCCAGGGATCTGATCTGTGTCGGGGGCGGATCAAAGAACCGGTTGTGGAACCAGATAAGGGCCGACATATTGGGTATCCCGGTGAGGGCAATTGACCTGAAAGAGACAACGGCACTGGGAGCCGGTATGGTCGCCTGCACAGGTCTGGGAATTTACAAAAGCACTGAAGAGGCTTTCGGAGCCGTAGAAAGCAATTATGACGTGTATTTACCCGGAAATGATAAGGATAGATACAAGGAATTATACAGCGAATTTGTTGACAAAGTTTTTGGTTAAATTATCGTTGTGCCGGCTGTTTGAATTTATATCCGTTTAAACCGAAGAATAAAATAAAAGCAAAGCAAAACAGCGGAATAATAAATCCGATCGCCATACTGGAAGTATCTGCAATCCATCCCATTAAAGCGGGGCAGACTGCGCCCCCCGCTACCATCATCACCAGCAGCGAAGAACCTTTCTTGGTCAGCCCTCCCAGCTTTTTAATGCCCAGTGCAAAAATCGTGGGAAACATGATCGACATACAGAAATAACAGACATATATGGCTATAATCGACGCCCATCCCAGTCCTGCCATGACAAATGCCATGGCTATCACATTCACGGCTGCATAAAGAGCCAGCATACGGTGAGGATTGAACCACTTCATGAACAGGCTGCCAAGAAACCTTCCTGACATAAAAAATATGAATCCGAGGGACAAAAGGTACGCTGCCTTCTCATTGGGGATTTCCGGTTTTGTTTCCGTAACATAGTTAATGAAGAAGCTGTTTATTCCGGTTTGGGCAGCAACATACAGGAACTGGGCCAACACTGCGAAATTGAAGTGTCTGAATTTGAAAAGATCCATATACCTGCCCTTTTCTCTATGACCATTAAGTTCTCCCTCATGGATATCAGGGAGCCTGGTAAACATGAACAATACGGCAACAAGCAACACCAGGATACCAATAATCATATATGGAACCGCCATCGAAGCGAATTTATTGGTTTCTCCCTGCGAAGCGGCACCGAAGATCAGCAATCCTCCCACGCTGGGCCCTACAATCCAGCCCAATCCGTTGAACGACTGCGAAAAATTAAGCCTTTGTTCAGCTCTTTCCGGCGGGCCCAATACAGAGGAATAAGGATTGGCTGCCGTTTCAAGAAGCGTAAGACCACAGGCGATCACAAAAAGGCAGAATAGCGTAAATTCAAAAGTCTGAACATAGGTTGCGGGGAAAAAAAGAAAAGCCCCCAGGGCATACAGGAGAAGTCCGAATACAATGCCGCGCTTATACCCGAAACGGTTCATGATCAGCCCCGCAGGTATAGCCATTACCGCATATCCGCCATACAAGGCAGCCTGTACCCATCCTGATTTTGACTTGGTAATGCCCAGTATCTCCTGGAAGTGTTTGTTCAGTACATCCAGTAAGCTGTGGGCAAAACCCCATAAAAAGAACAGGCTGGTAACCAGGATAAAGGGGATGAGGTAGCTTGTGCCGTTTAAGCTGACAAGGGAGGGGGAATTTCTCTGCTTCATAATATTATTTGCATTTCATATTTGAAAATGGTAGATGTTTCAGGTTTCAGGTTTCAGGTTTCATGTTTCATGTTTCATCCTATAACCTACAGCCTACAGCCTACAGCCTACAGCCTACAGCCTACAGCCTAATCAAACTTCCCCTTCACTTCATCCAGGGTAATTCCAAACACCTTCTCTGTAATACGACTTAACTGTACTTCACTGCCTTCGAAATGAAAAATACGTTGCCTATGCAGGAGTTTTTCTCCCGGTTTCAGGTTGGCGGCCGGTGATGAGCTTTCGAGCTCATAAAACGGACCCATCTGTGTTCCGTCTTCCACGGGACCGTCATTGTATGCGTTGATGGCATCTCCTGAAAAAGGGTCTTTCTGGATTTCCCACTTGGAATTCACATAATCGGTTTTACCCTCGGGAAGATCGCACCATAAAAGCGTAAGTGCTTTATGCAAGGCATCATAGCTGCCGGAAAACTTCATGGCCCTTCCCGGCGGAATGCCTATCTTGCTCCTGTGTTTGCCATCAGCCCTGAAATAAATAATTCCCTTATCAATGATCAGCCTGTCGGCCGGAACTTTACCGAAATAATCATCATTCACGATCTTGCCAGCCTGTTTTTCATTGCCCTCCCGGAAAGGAATGAAAATGGTTACACCGGGTGAAGGGGTCAGCATGGAAAGCATCCAGACAGACAGCATTCCTTTTTCCCGGGACCATGCCTCTGTACCCCGGTTCATGAGGATATTATCGGTCTGGTATGCCACGCTGTTTACCGAATCAGGCAATGCGAACTCAAGGGCATTCTCGATTGCTGCCACGTCAAGCAGATCAATATTCCTTTCGATCGCAATATCGAATCTTGTTCCGGAATAGTTTGTCAGGCTGAATGTTTTGGTAAAACCAGCATGGGTACTGCTTTTCGATACCAGGTCGAATCCTATCGTATCCAACTCAGCCGGCACGTACCAATTGCTGAATTCCTGTTTCACACCCGGGGCGAAATATATGGAGAACTGGCCGCCTTCGGGACCCAGCCAGATACGTTCTTCTCCGCCATAAGCATTGATATGCTCTGTTTTCAGTCCCGACCCGATAAGTTTGTAATTGATCCATCCATAACTGAATCCTGCCGTGCCATTGGCCGTACTTGTCATGACCCTGGCCTGCCACCCCGGGATGATCACGATCCGGGATTTTTCCAGGCTATCCGACAATTGAACCGTTTCCATATGCTTATTAAGAAATTCCAGATCATAACCATAGGTGCCGGGCAGGGTGTCGTTTGTTTTCATGGATGTCGTGTTTTGTTTATTTGAATGGCAGGAAAAGACAAGAGCCAATATGAACGCTGTAAAAATGCAAAAAGATCTTTTCATTGCAGTTAATAAATATATTAATATTGAACGAGTACTTACCCTACTTATACAATGGACCGTACGCCTGGCACGCCCTGAAATCAGATCCTTCCGTATCCATGCCGAAGGCACCCCATGCACTGGGCCTGAATATTCCCCCATCCTCCACATTATGCGTACAAACGGGTATGCGGAGCATGGATGCAAGGGTAATCATATCAGCGCCGATATGGCCAAAGCTAAAAGCCCCGTGATTTGCCCCCCAGTTATACATTACCGAGTAAACATCCGTGAAGGGTCCCTTGCCAGTCAGGCGTGGTACGAACCAGGTGGTCGGCCAGGTTTTATCTGTACGGTCATCCAGTTGCTTGTTGACATCCTGAGTCAATTCTGCGGTCCATCCTTCAGCGATCTGCAATACCGGACCTATACCCTTGACAAGGTTAATACGGGTCATGGTAACCGGCATACCGCCTTTTGTGAGGAAATTGGATGAATAGCCTCCGCCCCTGAAATAGCCCAGCGAGGATGTATACCAGGTTGTTGAATCCAGGCATTTTTTAACTTCTTCTGCAGATATTTCCCAGAATGCTTTCATTGCAGGGGTACCGTCTTTTGACATCTGACCGCTGCCATCAAGTGAGGCGGATCCCGAATTGATCAAATGTATCATACCGTTGGCCGCAATTCCCGTTAGCGATTTTCCGGTGACGCGTTTAACGGCTTCGGGACTCCAGTAGGTGCGGACATCCGCAAATACTTGTGCCGTGTTTGTAAGCAGATGCCCGAAAAGCATTGCAACGCCGTTCAGACAGTCATTTTCGGTGGCGACGATAAAGGCCTGGCGGATCCCGTTCCAGTCGAATGAAGAATTGAGAATCGCTTCAGAAAAATCACCATTGGGCATATGATCAGTCCACTGGCGTTGTCCCTGGAATCCCGATGCGATGGCGTTATGACCGAGCGCTTCTTCACCGAATCCCATTTTTTCCAACACCGGATTTCCGATCATCATATCCCTTATGATCAGGGTCATTTTCACCACATATTCCCATATCTCATCCTTTCGGGCACGACTCAGCTGAATCGAAACCGGATTATGATCAGCACCTTCCCTGCAGTTTGCCCTGGTCCATGCTATAGCCTTGGTGTATTCCTCTTTATCGTAAATTCCTTCGTTCACACGACGAATGATCTCAGACATATCAGCATATTCGTTCCGCATGCCCAGATAAGACTGAAAAAAATCTGCATCAACGATCGATCCGGCAATACCCATGGATACAGACCCTATCGACAGGTACGATTTACCGCGCATGATGGCGACGGCCAGTCCGGCTTTTGTGAATCGCAGCAACTTGCCTTTAACATCAGCCGGAATGCTTGTATCTGTTGAATCCTGAACATCGTGGCCATATATGCTGAAGGCGGGAAGTCCTTTTTGGTTATGGCCTGCCAGGGCAGCTGCCAGGTATACGGCTCCGGGACGTTCTGTCCCGTTAAAACCCCAGATGGCTTTGGGAATCAAAGGATTCATGTCGATGGTTTCGCTGCCATAACACCAGCAGGGAGTAACCGTGATGGAAACACCCACACCGGCTTTTTCGAATTTTTCCGCTGTCATGGCTGCTTCTGCGACACCCCCGATGCAGGTATCAGCGATAACACATTCCACGCCGCTTCCGTCAGGATGCCTTATCTCAGCAGTGATCAGCGCAGCCACTCGTTTTGCCATGCCCATTGTCTGATCTTCGAGCGATTCGCGGACACCACCCAGCCTTCCATCAATTACAGGCCGGATTCCCACCTTGGGTAAAGAACCTTTTAATCTGTTCATATATTTTGGCTTTTAATGATTACTTTTCTTCAGTTAATTGTGTTAATGCATTAAAGCGATGCCCGCACTATCATTCGTGTGGGAATTACTTCCCGCACCTTTTGCCGGGTATTCACAAATTCGGCTGCTTTTCTTCCCATAAGGGCAAAATCAGTGGATATCACAGTTATGCCGTTATCTATAACCTCATACATCGGGGTATCATTATAGGCAATCAACCCGATATCCTTGCCGATTTTCAGGTTTTCGTTCCGGCAGCGTTTAACCATTTCTATCAGATCTTTTTGCCGGATTATAAGGAACGCGGTATCTTTTAGCAGACTTTTCCTGACCAGGGACTTTATCACTCCGGCCTCCTTTTTGTTTTCCCTGACGAATTTTCTGAAGTATTTTATCAGGATTTTCGGATGTTCGGATTCATCAGGCAGGTAAAGGTAAAATCTTTTATACTGATTAAGCAGCCTGATATTTTCATTTAAGCTGTCATATACCGATTTCCCGAAGTCCTGACATACATATGAATAGTCCTTCTTATTAAAATCCCCCAGGTCAAGGATCAGCAGTTTAGCCGGATCAATTTTCTTCAATGAATCGTGAAGGGTTTCATTACTGAAATTCATGATCACATAATAATTATACCGCCCGATACTATCTGCGATCACAGTTTCGAAAAGGTGCTCATTGTAAAAGTGAAATACCAGATCGACCTTAAAGTTTTTGGGAAGCTTTCTGACAAATGAGTTGTAAAGAACATCTTTAAAGGGACTGTATACATCAAGCATGAGGAGCACTTTATTCATCATGCCGGCAACATGATATCCTTTGGCTGGGGTTGAATCCACTATTCCCCTTATTTTCAGTTCACGGTAAGCTTTGAATACAGTATCGCGGGAAAGTTTGTAATCGCGGCTCAGCTGGTTGACTGAAGGAAGCTTCTGACCGGTTTTATACCTGCCATGGTTTATGGCATCGCACAGGGCATCAGTCAGGTGCTTAACCTTGGTGGAGCTGTAATTATCCTGGATATGCAATTCGGTCATGCTAGCTATCCTGTGCTGTGCTGTGCTGATACAAATATAATTAATTTACTGAACTGGGGATTATTTTTGAAAATTAATTTTGAGGTCACCTCCTCCCATCGAGATACGGATCGTAAAACAGTTTTTCCTGCAATACCTTTATGTCAATTTCCTGCACTGCACATTGATTATCGATGGCCATGGCAGCAGCAATGGCAGCGCTCTGTCCAAGTACCATGAAAACCGGTTCCATTCGGATGGATCCATAGGCTATGTGGGAGGCCGAAAGGCACACAGGAACAAGCAGATTGGTGCATTCTGATCTTTTTGGAGTCAAGGACCGGTAAGAAACAGGATAGGGAGGAAATCCCCCTACCTGCACATCGCCTTCATTTTTAACCATACCGTTCACCACGACACGCTGGCAGTTATGCGAATCCATGGTATAGGCAGCTTTTCCAACGGAATCTGCAACCACTTCGGTTCCCCGGCAATTGTGCTCTGTCATTATATATTCCCCCGTCATCCTTCGTGCTTCCCTGATATAGAGTTGACGCGGGAAACCACCATTTTCCCTGAATTCATCCCTTGCATAGCCCCAGCTTAACATTTGGGTGCGCAGGTAATCGGGAACACTGGTATCATGACCGAGAAAATACAGAAAACCCCTGATATAGCTCTCATGCGCCAATGCAATCTTCCTTCGCTTTTTATAGCACGATTCGGCATAATCCCAGCTTTCATTGATAAAATCAGTGGAAAAGGCACCATTATTATTCATATCGGTTTTATGGCCAGGCATGGCAATTATGGATAAATAGGAATCCAGGTTGACTCTCATTCCCCTTTCTTCACGGTATTGAATCAACCTTTTCAAAAGTTCATACCGCGAAGGATCATAATGATCAGGTGGCAATACCGGGATCATATTTCCTGTATCCTGCGTGAGGCATAGTCTGAAATTATAGGCCTGAACCAGATCGTCACCGGATCCTGCAGGCTGAACAGGTAAGGGATTAATCCCGTACAACAAACCGCTTTCAGGAATTCCGGGCTTTACATAAGGATCAATACTATCGGGAAACTGATGTTTATCGAGCAATTGTACTCCATTAACCGTCTCCTTGTATTTTGAATTGGATTCACGGCCAACCTCATACGATACGCCCGACTTTGCCATCAGATCTCCCTCATAACTGCAATCAAGGAAAACCTTTGCTTTTATCCGGATACGTGGCTTACGGAAGGGAGAAAGGGAGCTTTCCAGAATAATCTCTTTGATCAGTGTGTTCTCTTTAATCACTTTTTTCAGACGATATTCCTTTAATACCCTCACTTTCGGTTTATCCGCCAGTTGTTCGAATATGGATTCGGCTACATGAGGCTCAAAGGTCCACATTTCTTGCTGTCCGTAATATTTTCCCAGCCTTCTGTAAAAATCCCGGGCTATACCTGTGATGGCTGATTTATTGCCAATATCAGTCGCACCCAGGCCACCTGAAGAAAGGCCACCGAGGTGGGCAGACGGTTCGATCAGGACAGCAGATTTGTCAAGCTGACTTGCAGCGTATGCGGAAATCACACCGGACGATGTACCACCATAAATACATATTTCGGATTCATAATTCCGGCTTTTGCAGGAGGCAAAAACCATGGACGCAATAATCAATAGTATATTCAGGCTGGCTGATCTTTTCATGGAAATATTATTTTCCGTTAAAGATAGCTTTATCCCCGGAAATTTCCATTAAACATCCTTAAAATCAAGCATCACCGGCTTCTGTTTAAATCCGCGGGTTTTGATATACAGGTAAATCAATCCGATTACAAGCCATATCCCGCCCATAATTTTTGCCGGGACGGGCAGGCTTATCCAAATAAGAAAACAAACCAGAAATCCCAGAAGCGGAAAAACTGCATCGAGCATCAAATTTCGCTTTTCTCCCGGAGGACGAAGAAAAAGAAATTGCCGCATTGCAGCCATATTTACTCCCATAAAAGCAAGAAAAGCCCCGAAGTTCAGTAATTCTGCAGCTCCCTGGTAACTCAGCATTAAAGACCCCAGCAGCGTAAGGATGCCCATAAAAATAATATTATAGGTGGGTGTGGCACTTTTCGCATTCAGGTGCGAAAACACTTTTTTTGGAACCACACCATCCCTTCCCATGGCGTAGAGCAGCCTGGCAGCACCCAATTGCCCTGCCAGTCCGCTGCCTAAGCATGCAATGAACAACACCAGCGCTATGGCATTAAATAGTAGCTTTCCTCCAACGCGAGCCGAAACATCATAAAATGCAGTTTCCGGATTTACAAAGGTGTTATAATCCGGCCAAACCTGCTGTGCAAGATAAATCTGAAGGCAGCTGAACAGCCCTGTAAATATGCATACCAATAGGGGAGCCAGGAGCATGTTTTTCCTGGGATCCTTTACATCCTCAGCCAAAGTGGTTACACCGTCGAATCCTATATAGGTCAGGGCCGCAAATGAAGTGGCGGTCATAATAGCCCCGAAATGAAAGGTTGCGGGATTGTAAAATGGCTTATATGAGAAAAGTCCGCTCCATCCCTGCCGCTGGAAAATAAACCGGATGGCCAGGATAATAAAAATTCCAATCACTATACACATAATGGCTAGCAGGAATTCATTGGAACGTGCGGAGGTGCGTATTCCCCGAAGATTCAGCAGGGTAATTGCGGCAACAAACAGCACCACCCAGACAAAAAAGGGTACGGAAGGCAAAAAACGCATTAATGTCAGCGAGCCATATACCGTATTAATGATGGGAACTATCAGATAGTCCAGGAACATAACCCATCCGGCAAGAAATCCCAGATGGAAATTAAGGCCTTTCCCGACAAATGTATAGGCTGAACCGGCCGAAGGAAACAGGGATGCCATGCGTCCGTAGCTTATTGCCGTCAATCCCATCCCGACCATGGCGATCAGCAGGGTCGTCACCATATGACCCCTTGATACTTTTGAAGCAATTCCGAATAACCCTATCGCGGCAATGGGCTGGATGAGCACAATGCCGTAAAAGATCAAATCCCACAGCCCGAGTACCCGACGTAATTTTGGCTCTTCCTGAATCCCTTTTACCGGGGGAATTCCGGGATCATTGGTCATATTATTTTGAAAAAGCAAGGATTACTTTCCGAAGGGCATGGCCAATTTGCTCACAATTTTCGGTTGTATAGGTCGGGAACGCGAAACAGGTAAAGGTATGTTTCTCATGCCACCTTGCATTGGGAACATTTACCGCTGTATAATCCACACTCTTCGGATCGGTATATTCGCCTGATGTAAAAGGAAAACCACTGCGCCCGAACGATATGTGACCCTGGAAAGCCTGTTCGGTATGACATTGAGGCCAGAATACCTTCCAGACCGGTGCTCCTTCTGCGACGGCTGCATCCACAAATTGCTTTATATCGCAGGTCATGCTATCAATATCAATTGAAAATGCCATGACAAACCATCCGTTACGCCGTTCCGGGGTGTCGACCGGTGTATAAAGCACCTGCGGAAGATCCCTGATGCTGTTGATTACAATGTGTGCATTCCGCTGCCGGTTAGGCATATTCCAGTTATCCATACGTTCAAGTTCCGCAAGTCCTATAGCCGACTGCATTTCTGTCATCCGGTAATTCCACCCCACCATATTGTGAATATACGGAAGCTTCTGCTCGAGTTCCAACAAGCTCAGGCGCTGCTTAACATCATAGCCATGATCTCTGAAACTCCTTGCAATCCATGCAAACTCCTCATTATCCGTCGTGACCATACCCCCTTCACCACCCGTAGTGAATGTCTTATTCTGGCAAAAGCTGCAACCTGCTATATCCCCAAGTGTGCCTGTTTTTCTTCCCTTGTAGGATCCGCCGAATGCCTCTGCATTGTCTTCTATCACCAGTAATTTATGCTTCCTGGCAAAGGCATTTATCTTATCCATATCACAAACATTTCCATAAAGGTGCACGGGCATAATCGCTTTGGTTCGTTCATTGATGAGCTTTTCAGCCGATTCCACACTGATGCAGTGGTCTTCGATATTCACATCTGCAAAGCGGGGAACTGCACCTGCCTGGACCACAGAAAAGCTTGAAGCAATAAATGTATAGCTGGGTACAATAACTTCATCACCGGGACCAATCCCCATAGCAGCCAGACCAACATGAAGAGCTGCTGTGCCGGAGGCCACGGTTATGGCATATTTGCTACCCTGCCATTTGGCAAATTTTTTCTCAAATTCCATTCCCTTATTACCTGTCCAGTAATTAATCTTACCTGACCGGAGGACTTCTTCAACCGATCTAATGGCTTTTTCGTCCAGATTAGGCCAGTTGATTTTATGGCTTGTTACTGCTTTAGGTCCGCCGTTAATTGCTAGTTTTTCCATCGTCATTTGCTCATTTTTTGATTATTTCCTATCCACGGGATATAATTCAACAGGTATAATTAATTGCTACATTGTATCTTGCAAAGCTAAATCAAAGATCGATCATAAAATAATACGATATATTGCATTTGTGGTATTCTTCTACAAAGTTCATTGCGACCCCTCGGATTTGGAATACTTCAATCCTATTATTTTAAACAGATCCATTATTTGGTGCCAATTATGAGAGGAGCCGATGTGCAGTGGGTTCCGTCCACATTAAAAGTGCGCGCAACAATACAAAAATTGCCTTCAGGCAGCCATTTCTTCAGGATATAGGGCTGTTTATCGGATTCGCCGGCAATTACGGAGTTGATATAAAACTTCACCTTTGAAACAGCAGTCCCGTTGTGCGTATCCACTTGAATTGTCACATTTCCTGGCAGGCTTTTATCATATTTCACCGAAACCCTGGGTACCGGCCCATATATGAACTGAGCCTGTTTATCGCTCTGGAATTTATAATTTTCATCCGATTTATACATATCATACCCCAAAGCCTCTCCCTTTCGGAATTTGTCGACTGCGGTCCGGATATCCTTATATATATCAACACCGGCAGGGGTATTGGTGGTTTTCCAGAAATCCGTGCTTTCGATATATACCCACACATACTGATCGCTGGCAAGGAGGCTGTTATAAACATTATGCATCATCCATTTGCTTTGATATTCCGGAGTACTCCAGGATACCGGGGAATATATGTTATAATAATTATCAAGATAAGGAGACATTGCAACCTGTCCCTGAGCATTCCATTTTTTCAGGGCAGTTGCATCGCAAAGTTTTATTGTTGCATCATATCTCGTATAACTGTAATCATTTTCATCGCTACCTTCCAAATACTTTCTGGTTTCGTCAATATAATAGGATGGTTCATTCCCGTCAATAAGAATACTTCCCCGATTCAGGCCTTCAAGCATACCATTGCCAAAAGAAGCAAGGAGGGCGTAGGGTGAATCGGGTTGCTTTTGGATGTCATTATAGCAATAAGCCCAGGCACTCGAATATAAAAAAGTCGTTAAAATGGTGACTTGCGGCATGTGTTTCTGCAGTGCCTGCACATATTCCTTTCCCCGCTGCCGGGCTTTTACCGTTACATCCCCGAAACTTATTCCTTTTTCTTTATATGGGGCGGAATATTTTTCAGCCTTATTGTACCACCAGGGACTGTATGTATGATTCCCGGAATAAAATTCAGGATCAAACACAATGCCCTTGCATCCTCCTGTTTTTACAGCTTTTCCCAGTAATTCCGTATTTGTGATGATCTGTTTCCATAGCTTATCATCAAAAAAATCAGGACCTGCATTATTCGAATTGCCGCGCAATAAAATAAAATTGTCTGTGAAATTTGTCCATTTGCCTGAGATAGCTTTCAGTTCATTAAAACGCAGGCTGTTTTCAGTCCATGACTCATTATCAAACGCATATGACGATTGGTCGTATTTCGGACCGACATGAAAAACCACACCATTAATATAAGGGTGGCTTGCCTGCATATTTTCAATATTATCTTTCAGATCTTCTGACCAATCCCAGTAATGTGATCCCTGAAGGATGATAATCTTTTTCTGCGTTGCTTTGAATGGATATAAGAACTCCTGGGCTGACATTTCAGTCCAGGAAAAGCAAAGGAGAATAAGAAAGGGAATGTATCCTGTAAAGACAGCATGAAGAGCCTGTGATTTGAGCTTAATTGATCCGGTCATATCCGATATTTGTTCTTGGCGTTATTAATATTCTTTCAATTTCAAAAATAATTTGTCAATTATGAATTATATAGTACTTTTCATTGCATTTCTGGTGTTAATCTACCGTTTTTAAAACAAGCAGGAATCACGAAACAAAGGAATTGCAGGGAACTTAAAATATCAGACCATATGAAATTGGAAACCACAAGGTTAATAAGGGACATAGACAAATCATTTATAATCTATCATGAAATACAGCCTTTTTCACGCTGGCATCGTCATTCGGAATATGAACTGGTGCTTATTACAAAGGGGAAAGGAAAAAGAATGGTAGGGGATCAGATCGACCGGTTTGAAAGAAATGACCTTGTATTTATCGGTTCCAACCTTCCTCATGAATGGCTTTGCGATAATGAATTCTACGATCAAAATGGATGCTTTTTGGGAGAGGGTATCGTTTATCAGTTTCTTAAAGACTTTTTAGGACCAACATTTTTTGACATACCCGAAAACAGGAATTTAAAACGCATACTGGATGAATCTTCCCGGGGCTTAAAATTTTATGGAAAGACCAAGGATAATATTATCTCCATTATGGTTAACAATTATTTGGCAGATTCTTCCGACCGGTTGTTTTCCCTGTTTTCAATTTTCAGGATCATGTCCAAAACCAGAGAGTACACCCAATTGTCGAGCCCGGGATTTATGGAACCCTTCCACAATGAGGGCAATGAACCCATGCAAAAGGCGATGGATTATCTGGTCCAGAATTTTCAAAGCGATATTGGCATGAAAGAAATGCTCCGGATTACAAACATGTCAAATACAGCTTTCTGTACTGCTTTTAGAAAAGCTTACCGACTGACTTTCAAAGAATTTTTGTTAAAAACCAGGATCGGTTATGCCTGTAAACTGTTAACCGATGGGACGCAGAATATTTCACAAATTGCCTATAGTTGCGGATTTGAGAATTTATCTAATTTCAACCGGCAATTCAAGAAGCTGAAAAATCTGACTCCATCCCAATATCAAGATAAAGTGGAGTCTGATAAACTCACCTATGTATAAAATATGACAATTAAAGCCCATCGTATGAAAACTCATTTGAAATCTGTTGCCATATTCAATCCCGGTCGTTACAGGAATCTGTTTATGCTCATTCTTGCAGGTTTGTTAGGTATATTTCCCATTAATGCCCAGGATAAGATGAAAGATGTGGGACAGTTCTATCCCCTGGTTCAGAATTATTCTAATGATCAGCCAGTCAGGTTTTCTTATTTGGCTGAAAATTGGCCGGATATGGTAAAATGGCGCAGTCAGGGACTTACAAAAATGAAAGAGCTATTGGCCTATATGCCTGACCAGGTACCGCTAAAGCCGGAAATAACAGAAACATTTAAAAAGGGCACTTATACACGCTACAAAGTACGCTATGCCGTGACTTCAGATCGGACAACGGAAGCTTACCTCCTCATTCCGGACGGATTAACAAAACCAGCCCCAGCAGTCATTGCCCTCCATGATCATGGCGGATTTTATTATTTCGGAAAGGAAAAGATTGTTGAAACAGAGGATAGCCCTAAAATCCTGAAGGATTTTATTAACGATGCCTATGGTGGCCGGACTTATGCTGATGAATTGGCCAGGCGGGGATTTATTGTATTATGCCCGGATGCTTTTTATTTTGGTTCACAACGCCTTCAGGCAGATCTTGTACCCGAAGTCTTCAGGGAAAATTTCCCCGGACTGAATTCTTCTGATGAAAATATTGCCATTCGTGCATTTAATAATTTTTGTTCCAGGCATGAAGAAATAATGGCAAAATACATATTTGCATCGGGTACCACCTGGACCGGGATCCTTACCCACGGGGACCGCATTGCTGTCGATTATTTGCTTACACGACCCGAAGTTGATCCCGGGAGGATAGGTTGCATGGGATTATCAATTGGCGGTTTTCGCAGTGCCTTCCTCTTTGGACTAGATCCAAGGATTAAAGCCGGTGTAGTCGCAGGCTGGTTTCCTTCATTTCCCAGACAAATGAGCAATTACTTTCGCTGGCATACCTGGATGGTTTATGTACCAAGAATGCTGGAATTTTTTGATTTACCGGATGTGGCCTCATTAAATGCCCCCCGTCCGCTGATGATAATGAATTGCAGTCAGGACCTGCTGTATACTATGGAATCAATGGAGGCCGCAGCAAAAAAAATGAGTGACATTTATAATAAAATGAATGCTTCCGGCCATTTTAAAACAAACTGGTACGATGTTCCGCATTCTCTAACAATTGAAATGCAGGATGATGCCATACAATGGCTGGAACAATGGTTAAAATAAGGCCGATAAAGCTAAATCCTAAGGTTTAAAGAAATATGAAGGCATTGGGTATTTAGGACCGGTTAAATTCAAAGCAACGTGTTATCTCTTGATAATTTTTTGAGTAAAGCTTTTATCACCCGCTATCATATTTACATAATAGATGCCTTCTTTTAATTCCGAAATGTTTAGTTTTTCAATAACGTTTGAATGTATGGCTTCCTGATATCCCAGGGTATTAAATATCCTTACTGAACCTGCCTTATTTAACCCCTTAAAATATATAAAGTCAGTTGCAGGGTTTGGATACATCTCAAGGCCGGAATCGGCAACAGTTTCTATCAGGGTTGTGTTCCCGAAAACTAATTTACCGAAGAATTCCGGCAGGTGAAAATTTGGTGAAGGGCTTTCTACTTTTGCCCATGACAAATAATGAGGATTTGAATTGTTGCTTGCGCATTTATAAAAATTTGCCATCCAGTTGATACCGGGGCAAGGTTGGGAAACGTTTGCATATTTTTCAAGCAAACTGACGGGTATTTTGTATTCAACGGTCCAGGTAACAGAGTCTGTTAATTCATTCGGCACCAAAACAGGCAAAGAATGGGCAATTTTTATTTCTTTAATATCGGTTGTATCCAGAAAATTAAGTTCTCGGGGGAATGTATTGTAACATATCAGGGGTGTTCCGCCACCGGTCACTTCAAGATTAAAATATTTTCCCGGAGAGGCCATATCCGGTGAGAAAAAAAATTCAACGCAGGCATCCTCCCACACAGGCCCGTTTATTTCATGGGTTACACACCGCACAAACCGATCCTGAACCTTAAAAATGACATATATATTTAGATCATCATATAACATTTTAACATATGTAATCGGGGTAAACTCGGGCCGGGCACCTGAAATATTATCAATCTGTATTGAATCCGCTCCTTTCCAGGTGGGTTTATCCCAGCTGGCATCAATAACGATCGGGGAAGTCAGTTTTGCGACCGTATATTCGTATGTTTCCTGGGTGCTGGCTTTACCGGAAACAAAGCTGATAAGCAGCACAATGACAGTATTTTTAAGTATTCCTGCTATTTTCATAATAGTAATAATTTTCCCGGTGGCCGGATCGTCCAAACCCTCTGACTCTGGTTCAGATTACAATCTCAAACTTAAAAAGAATATTTCTTCTCTATTGCTTTAATTTGCAATCAGGTTTAAAAGTATCATAAATGCATTTAAAAGTACTATTACGTCCTGCTTGATGACGGCATGGGTACAACCTCCAGGGAGGGATTGGAAGCTCATTCATTCCCCGGAATAACAGTATCAGCAAAAAGCATAATAGTATTACTTATTCTGTTTTGTGCAACCTATCTTTAAGGATTGCCAGTCAAACATGGGATTAAGCTCCGGCGTTGCCTTCAAGGTGCGCGGTTTAGGGGCCTGACATGCCGACCTGGCAGCTAATCTGGACGAAATGCAAGTCAACAAGCCATTTATGGACGGCGTGATATTTCATATCGGTGCAACATACTGTCAGCCCTGTTTTGCTTTTAATAATGAAGTATGGACCGATAGCAGCCTGAGGTTTAATGAGCTTGAAACGATAGCCGGAAAGAATATTTTAAAGGCAAAGGATTATTCATGGTGCAGATTGAAAACGGCCAGCAAGATCAAAATCTGAAAATAATAATATTATAGTGGTATATATATTCCAGGCTAATGATGATTGAGGTTATAGAAGAAAATTATGAATAAGTCAAAAATGAATCCATTCTGCAAGGTGAAAATTTTGTATTTTGTTATAGTTCAGCTTGTTTTTCTTGAGGTTGTTTCAGCCCAGATAACCGGCAACAGTTATGAAAAATTAACGCCGCGGAATTTTCCGTACAGAGGCTGGAGTATTGCTGTTATAAGTCCGGACAGGAACCTGGAGGAGCGATATGTAAATGCAGCAGACTTAAAAGCAAAGGAATACGGAATAAATACCCTGGAACTGCATGATTACGTTATGCCGGGAGGCATCGTGGAGGCCCTGGTTCAATTCGATTCCTTTCCAAAACTCAAACCTTATGATTATTTGACATACGACGGTATAAAGTCGCCCTGTGCAGACAAGTTATCGGATTTAGTACGTTTCAGGAAAATGATCACCTTAAAGGATACATGTTTGAAATTAAACGTCTGGTATCATGTCATGCGTTACCTACCTGAAGAATTGGTGAAGGAATATCCGGAGATCGGGGACCTGAATAGCGGTTTTCTCTGGAAATACATTGATTACACACTTGCTGAATTTTTCAGACGAGTGCCGGAAGTGGACAGGATTACCCTGATCAGTTTACATGAAACACCAAGTATTTTAAAAAATACCGGTAACATGACACGCGAAGAGACGCTCCTGAAATTATATATGACGATTTATCATGCTTGCCGCAAGGCAGGCAAGGAATTGATTATCCGTGATTTTATTGATTCCTGGCAGGATTACCAGACCTTTTGGAACATTCTTGACAAAATTCCATCAGATGTATATGTGATGACAAAATCAATATCCGGCGATTGGTCTCATCAGGATATGGCCATCAATCCTGTTATGAACCGGTATGCGAACCGCAAACTTATTGTAGAGTTTGATCTTTATGGTGAATGGTCGGGCCGCATTGATTTCCCTGTATGTTATCCCGATGATATATACCGGCACATCCGCGAAAGCAAGGCACTGAATGCGGAGGGCGCTATGGGCAGGCTTATCCATGAAGAACGGCCTGGTAAAGAGCTTCCTTATCCGACGGTTTTTGACAGTCCGGCAGGCATTAACTGCTATGCATTTGGTAAATCGCTGAGTGAACCCATTTCCTGGCTGGGCGAAACCGCCGCCAAATGGAATGAGGACCTGGAAGCCATTAACAAAAAATACTGGATGATGTGGGCTAAAGTGCGTTATGGCGAAAAAGCAGCAGTCCCTGTGGTCCGTGCCCTGGAAAGGACAAGTGAGATCAACAAACTTACCTTCGACCTGGCCGGGATCAGTTTTCGCCTGTACGTCTGGTTCCCGACGTTCTTCCGGGTAAAGCCCGGAGATCCTTCTTCTTCAGGCGATTCATGGAACAGCTTTATAACGCAATTGCAGTGGGTCGGAATTGAATATCTAAGGGATGAAAAGCATCGTGCGTTGGAATTGGCAAGGAAATCCCTGCAGGATATTCAATCCGTAAAAGGAGTTCTAAATGAGAAGGACCTTAAAGATCTTCAAAAATCTTTTGAAGGAATGATCTTAATTATACAATCATACAATCTTGCCGTCGAAGGATATTATCAGGTTTATCTGGAACAAACCGGTCCTAACCTGGCGGGACGAAAGTCAGCGGCACAATCCCTGGTAAAACATGCTGCAAAGATTGATTTGAAAAGGGCCCCTGGCTGGTATTTCAATCTTGCAGATGAAATAAGAATGCTGGCCGGAAATGTTTTGAATGGCAAAGCGCCCTGATCTCTAAAAATTACAGGATTTGATCATTAATAAAAATTTAAAAATTGAAATGAGACAAGTAACTCTATTTTTGCTGGTTTTCCTATTTTCCGGTTGGCAGAGCCTTACCGCTGAAGTGCGTGTTGTTTTCGATCCGGGCAGCCCCACCAAAGGTATCCAGGAGGCAATAACTAAAGCGGCCACGGAGGGCGGTGGTACCGTATTTGTTCCCAAAGGGAATTATGTTATATCTACTTCCATTGTAATTCCTAAAACCGGTAATCTTATCATTTATGGGGAAGGAAATGCTTCTGTCATTGAAGTTGAATCGGAATATGCCGGTTTGGCAGCTTCCGATTTAAAGAAGGGTGAATCCATGTTCACGGCAAAAAATCCGGAATTATTCAGGATTAATGATAAGGTTGTCATTATAGATGACAAGTGGCATGGCGAAGATGAAACCACGGTTGCGAAGGTTATTGGCAAAAATGGCAACGTGATCCTGCTGGATGCGCCCCTGATCAAAAATTACACCGTGGAAAAAAATGCAAGGGCAGTCCATACTTTTCACATGCTGATGACAGAAGGATGCAGCAAGGACGTTGTTGTTCAGGGAATTACGGTTCGGGATTTGCAATTCATAGGGGGATTAAGGAAAAATTTTCAGGGTTTTGAATTATGGCAGGTTAACGGTGGTATCGTTCTTATGGGCGATAACCTCCGGATTGAGAATTGCGTTATCAGGGATATTCCGGCTGATGCCATATTTGCAGGCGGAGGATTTAAACAGAAAGGAAATATCTGCATAACAGGCTGCCTGATTGAGAACTCAGGTCACCGTGGAATACATCTTGGAAATGATCCGAGAGATGTAAGTGTTTCCGGTAATCATTTCAATAAAATAGGGGGAATCGGCATTTACCTGTGCCACGGATGTCAACGGGTTGTCATTACTGGCAATACCATTTGCGACATCGGCACATATGAAACGAATATTGGAACAGTTGATTTTATAACAAGTCAAAAAATGGAAGGGGACGACTATAAAATAAAAACCCAGGTCGCCGGTATCGGGGGATTGGGAGGAGGAGGTGTGGAACCGATTGATCACGATAAGTATGATGTGATCAGCAACAATATTATTTATAACAGCAGGGGATCAGGCATTTCATTTCTCAAATGGTTTCAGGAAGAGGGTGGACGGCCGGGCGAAAACATGATCATTAAGGGCAATAACCTGTATCAAATCGAAAAAAGCGCAGTTTTTATATTTGCAGCACAGTCCATCCAGGTATCAGAAAACATGATGGTTGATTGTAACACGGGAATTGAATGCTCTGAGAGTCTTTACTGTTTTCTTACAGGAAATACCCTGCGGAACTGTCACACTGCATTTCATTTCTATTCAAATGATGAAAAGTTCCCGACAATGAAGAATGTATCTTGCAACAATATGCTGATCAATTGCAAGGCAGCGGAATGCTTTGGGAAATGGGTCAGCGATCATACCTCGGTTAACAATCATACGATTAATTACTAAGATGATTGAAAATTGATTTCATTATTATATTTTCACAGGTTCCTTTCTCATGGCATCCTGAAATATTTGCTAAATAAATTCATATGACAATTAACCGCAGACAATTCGTTCAGTCCTCCCTGATTGCCGGTGCAGGCCTGATGCTGACTTCCTACAAATCTTACAATTATCCAAAGGAGCTATCTTATTTTGGGGTTCATCCCTTTATACTTCAGAATCCCGATGCGGTGTTTGTGATGTCTACAAATGTCAATCTGAAAACTAATTATTCCGCCTTAAAGGAAGCTGGGTTGAATTTTGGAAGATCAGTTTTTGGTCTGACAGACGATTCAATAAGCGGTATTCCCCTGACACACAAAGTGGTGATAAAGCCAAATTTAACCTGTCGTCAAAGGGGCAGCAGGTTGTATACAATCTCAAGATCAATGGGAATTGTTACAGATGCAAACTTTGTCGAAGGTGTTATCGAAAGTCTAAAGGAACTTGGAATATTGGCGGGGCAGTTCTATATTCGTGAGGTCAATTGTCCCGACGATCTGGCCGACGGAGGATATCCGGATATGGCCACACGAACCGGTATTGATCTGAAGGCAATCGATACACCGGCCTCCCAGCTAAGTCCGGATAAGATTGTATGGAAAGATGTGCCCGATGGCGTTTGGTTTAAAAGAATTCCATATTTATGGCCGGTCAATGCTCCTGATACGTGGCTTCTGAATATTTCAAAGTTTAAGGCACATGGCATGGGACTTACCCTTTGTGCAAAGAACCTGCAGGGAACCATAGCCATGAATTACCAGGCACATTGCACGGCTTATGGTGATACAATGACGGGAGTTGATCCAAATGATCTCAGTCCTACCGCCCAGACGGATATTTATAATAATTATCTCCGCCACAGAGATGAAGGCATACCGCGATGGGAACGGCCTGGGTCAACCGGTGGGCTTTGGCAGGAAACATGGGCCACACGATGCCTGGATAATAACTCAGTCACTTTTGCAGGTTTGCATATCATAGAAGGAATATATGGCAGGGATGGTAATTTTATGGATGGTCCCGATGCACAGGGACTGGCTACCGACTATATGACAAACTATATTATTTTCGGCAGGAACCAGTTCCATGTTGATAATATAGGTCATTACCTGGCCGGCCACGAGCCCGGCAATTTCGGACTCCTGCATATGGCAAAAGAACGGGGTATGTCATCCACAATTAATCCGGCTGAAATTCCTGTTTACAGATGGGATGCCGTAACCGGGGCTACCCTGTCTGATTTATCAGGTTTTCAAAGGTTTCCGCTGAAAACATACTATTTGCAGCGAGATTATAATGGTCAGTCGGAACCCTATTGGCATATGGTAGATGAAGCCTATGATTATGGTTCTACCGGAATCCGGGATTTGCCGGGGAAAGCGAATGATTTTCTATTGAAACAAAACTACCCGAACCCGGTGGAAAATGCGACCTCGATCGATTTCAGCATACCCCGGAATGGCAATGTACTGATTGAAATCATCAATGATAAGGGACAGCTGATGGATGTTCTGGTTGACAAACAACTAAACCATGGAAGTCATACGGTTACCTGGAACGGAACCAATTATCCGCCAGGGGTCTATATTTGCCGCATGCGTTTTGGCGGTTCTGCAGCCACACAAAAGATGATGGTATTACATTAAACGGATATAGTTAACAATGAAATCCTCATCCTTTTTTATGATTACTTATACCGCTTGATTTTCTATCACCTGGAGAAGTTTTTCCAGGTGGTGCCGTCAAAAATTGAAATTCCGCCATCAGTTGCAAACCAGAGCATTCCTGCGGCATCCACGGCAATATCATTCACACTTGGATGAACAAGTCCGTCAGCTGCTGTATAACTTTTCCATTGTTCCCCGTCAAATGAAGATACGCCCTGCTCTGTACCAAACCAGACAAGGTTATCATTATCCCCGGTAATTGCCTGGACACGGTTGTGTATCAAACCATCATCAACTGAATATACCTCCCAGTCTAATTTGGTTTCCCAGGCAGTGTGATGGGCAGCTCCCTTCGGGGTACCAAACCATTGGTGGCCATTTTCATCCACATATACACATAATATCGTATCGGATGGAAGGGCCGTCCAGTCCGTATTATAGTATGATGCACCCGTGATACCGTCAATGGTTTCGTCGTACATGAACCGTCCTACCCCCAGGCCGTTTGTTCCGGCAAATACCCACCCGTCGCTTTTGCCACCCAGTGAAATTACCGGATTGCCAATCAGATCATCCCAATCGGTCTCGGAATACCAATTGCTTCCCCTGAAAATGCTCAATCCACCTGATGTGGCAAACCATCTTGCGTCCTGTGCATCCACGAGAACCGCGTTGATCCTGTTGTCAAGCAAGGCAGATGAATCCTTTGTATAGAAGGTTGCTGATGTAACAGCATCCTTTTCATAACCAACAACTCCTGCTCCATTGTAAGTACCAAGCCATATTTCTTTGCCGAAATTAGAAAGCTGAAAAGCGATATCAGTGACTTCTCCCGAAGGCAATTTATTGACATCCTTATAGGTAGTCCATTTTCCCTCCCAGTAGCTGATGATGCCCGCATCAGTGCCGGCCCATACCACGCCTGATTCATCAATGAAAAGAGCTTTCACCCGGCTGGCAGGGAATTCATCACCCGAAACGGATTTTTCTCTCTCACAACCATATAGTAATAAACTCAATAGGAGGGTATAAATCAAGAGTGTGAAGGCCAATACAATCTTTCGCATAGTTGTTTGATTTGATAATAATTTATGTGGGTCGCATTCACTCATTAGGCTCAAATATAGTAAAATCATAAGGTTATGATCATGGCAGGGCGATAAGATGGTAGATTAATATTATAAATACAATGAAAAGTACTATCTCCAGACTTTACAATTGTGAAGCCAACCGTTGACTTCCGCCAGATAATGATGATTATCAGCCGCATAACCTGCATTTGAGATATGCCGGCAAGAATCTTGAATAAGGTCGAAGATCCATCATCCATCACTTTGGTATAAAAATATCATAAATGAACAGAATAGTATTATTTATTAAAAAAGGGTTCTGTTAGTTTTGAATGGTTGCTCTGCAAATTTTTCAATCAAATCTTTAACCAATGAAAACCTTTACATTTGCCGCATTTCTTTCTTTCCTCCTTTTTGCGGCTGCCAATCTGCAAGCCCAAAACAGGAAGGGAGAAATTCAGGGTATGATTAAAGATGCTGAATCCGGTGAAATATTGCCTTACGCAAGTATCTTCTTTGAAGGCACCACAACAGGAGCCCTTTCTGATGATAAAGGATTTTACAGCCTGAAAGGAATTCAACCCGGGGCATATAAACTTAAGGTAACATATGTCGGATACAGCGATACAACAATAGCCATTGAAATCACAGGAGATGAGGTCCTCGTCAGGAACTTTGAACTGGTATTTAAATCCACACTGGGAGAAGCGGTGATCGTCACCGCGCAGGCTTACGGGCAGATCAAGGCTATCAATACGCAAATAAACGCGCAGACCATCAAAAATGTGGTTTCCGAACAAAAGATCAGGGAACTGCCTGATGCCAATGCTGCCGAAGCACTTTCCCGATTGCCCGGAGTATCAATAATCAGGGATGGGGGAGAAGCTGTCGCTGTAAGGATCCGCGGTGTCGATGCAAATACCGTTTATGTCAACGGTATGCCAATGGTTGGTGGCTTAGGCGGGGTATCATCGGCAATGATCGGGAGCATTGAGCTTAATAAGGCATTTATGCCCGACCAGGACGCCAATATCCTGGGAGGCTCAGTGGATTTCAAAATACGAGAAGCGCCATCCGGATTCAAAAAGGACATATGGTTGCGTACCGGATACAATGGTTTTACAAGGTCGTTTAAAATGCATGATGCTTCTTTGTCCCTAAGCAACCGGTTCCTGAAGGACAAACTGGGGGTAATGCTCAGCCTGAGTTATGACCGCAAGGACAGAAGCCGGGATTCTTACAATGTTAGTTATGAGCACGTTGGATCTTCGACTAATTCCTACGAGATTAAACCGGTTCAGATTTCGGGGGTCATACTTAACCATTCTGAGAATCTGAACGATCGCATGGGTGTAACCCTGTTTACAGACTACAAACTTAATAACGGTCGTATTTTTTACCACGGTTTCTTCAGTTTTCTCGATCAGAACAATGCCAATGCAGAAAACAATTATACCAACACCGCTGAAATCAACTATCAGTCAGATCAGTTTAAAAGCAATGAACGAAATATCCTGAATGGTATCGGAGGTGAACACAGCCTTGCAGGTATGAAAATAGACTGGGGTGTATTCATGTCCAGGTCGAAAAGTGCCAGGCCGAACGGACTCCGTTATGATGCGGGGAATGCCAATGGAATGACCGGGGTAATAACAATTGATTCCACTACGACCATTCAGGAATTCCTGGCATTGGGGAATAATGATATTACCAAAACCTATGCGGGTTATATCTTTAAATATAATGATGAGAGCTTTACGGATGAATTAGGGTACAAACTGAATATTGAAGTGCCTTTCAGCCTTGGTAAAAAAATCGATGGCTTTATTAAGTTCGGTGGCAAGATCCGGAACATTAAACGGGGATATGATTACAACGAAGTATATTCGGATTTCAGGGACGACAGTTCCCAGAAACTATGGAGGGACGCCATCCAGAGAATGCCCGATTATGGCTGGACCTATATTCCCAATGGCTGGCTGGGACATGATGCGTTTTCTTCTGATCAGCAGGTACAGGATTTTTCCTTGGAGGGTGCCAAAACTTATTTTTTCCCCGATTTTGACAAAGTGGCATATGTTGAAGGCAAACTGGATGATCTGCTCGGGCCTACACTCTTTGCACAAAGAAATGATTATACCAACAATGAGCAATACTATGCCGGATATGTCATGGCAGGCATTGATATCGGTGAGATGATCACTTTCACACCCGGTGTCAGGTATGAAAAGAATGTTTATGAAACCACGGCCAGGTGGCTTGAAGAAACCATCCATTATGGACCGCTCGGAAGCCAGGGAGAATTAAAGGATACCACCGATGGTAATCACAGGGACAATTTTTTCCCGATGTTACATTTAAAGATCAAACCTGTCAAATGGTTTGACATCAGGCTGGCCTATACCAAAACTGTATCACGGCCCAGTTTTACAAAGATGAGTCCGAAATCCTACCGGAGCCCGCTTTATGATCTTACTGTTGGAGACCCGGATTTGAAGCCCCAATCCAATACGAACTACGATATATACCTGTCTTTTTATACCGGGAGGCTCGGGCTGTTTACAGCCGGCGCATTCTACAAAACAATGGAGGACCAGGTTCTTGATTATCAAGTAAGGATCATCGATCCCGAGGACTATGGCCTATCTGATAGTTATAGTGATCGAAACATGAACTATCCCCTGAACAACAAATGGCCCGGCTACATTACCGGGTTGGAAATAGACTGGCAAACACAGTTCTCCTATCTGCCAAAACCTTTCAATGGAATTACCCTCAACGCAAATGTCAGCTTTATGAAATCGGAGACCAGGTATCCTTTTTATGTTTTTGAAACGGTTGTCATCCCAACTCCTCCTTACAGGGAGACCCAGGGGAGAGAAGATTCAAGGATAAGCAAAATATACGGTATGCCTGATATGGTAGGTAACCTGGCATTGGGATATGAGATGGGGGGCTTTTCAGGAAGAATTTCAGCTTATTACCAAAGCTATACGGTAAATTCAGTAATACCGAGTGATATTTCAATTGATACAGACAAGGATGATTACCTTAAAATTGACGTACAACTTTCACAAAAGATCAATAAAATAAAAGGAATGACCCTTTATCTGAATATTAATAACCTGACGAACAATACCGACCGGATAATTCTGGCAAACTACAGGGATCGTATTACAAGCGAAGAAAAGTACGGGATTGCAGGGGATATCGGTATCCGGTATCAGTTTTGAACATGACCCGGAATCAATCATTGACATTCATATTTATAAATCCATTTAACCAATTTTTAAAAAACCGACTATGAAAAAAACTTTACACTTTCTGAAATTCTCAGTCCTTATTACGGCTTGCTCCCTGGTGTTAAACACCGGTTGGGCTGAAGCGCAAACAGAGATTACTGTTGAACCTGGATTTAATACGCTGCTTGATGCTGTTATAGCTAATCCGGGAGCAACCTTCATTCTTCAACGGGGTGGCGATTACGTTGTTGACCAGCAAATAGAAATTACAGTGCCAACGATCATAAAAGGGGAAACTGAACCGGTGGCGACCAAACCGGCTGTGTTAAGTTACTTTGCCAATCCGGGCGATGCTCCGGGGAAAAGCCTCATTGCCATTGCAGCCAATTGCACATTGCAGAATTTTGGAATTATGGGATTCACCTTCGATGAACAGCAGATCGGGCCAAACATCTTGGTAACGACAGGTGATATTTCAATTACAATTGACGGATGCGTATTCCAGGGATCCACCCAGGTGTTAGAAACCAACGCAAATAACAATCTGGTTATCATAGAGAAAAACAACAAGTTTTTTAATTTGGTTACCACGGGCTGGGACAATTGGGGCGGATTCAGCACATTGTGGGGCGGAGACAGCGCTGATTTTAAATGTTACAACAATACCTATTTCAGCAGCGGACGCGTATTTAACAACGGCGGAGCCGGTCCCAATGGCAAAGAGGTTATGGACCATAATACATATTGCAATACATGGGGTGATACCTATTTCCCTGCTTACGACAAGGAGTTGAGTTATACGAACAACATTTTCTTCAATTCGCAGATCCGGGGATATATTGGTGTCAGGAAAGATGCAAATGGTGATACAACGTGGGTTGGTGATTACAGTGATTGGTCCGGCACCGGTATTACGGATACGTTGTGCGGTGATATATCCATCTTTCCGCATGCCGCAGACTCAACGCATGACAGGCCTGTTTTTATACTCAACAACCTGAAAATGAATGATAATACGTTACTGGATTTCTATGCTGAAAATAATATAACAGCACAGACTCTCTTTAATGTGACCGGTTATAAGTATGCTGAGCGATTTGGGTGGACGATTGAAAACAACATACTCCAGGAAGAAGGAAATGCAGTGGATCCCCAGTTTGCCATGGGCGCAATTACCGAGGATGTCTTTCACTGGATGTTCATGCAGAGAAAGGAAAGACATCTGCCTGCAGCAGATCGTGGTGAGAATTTTCCATATGCCTGCGGTTGGTGGCCCAATACAGAAAGCAAAGGAACATTTATCTGGCCTTTGCCATTTGATTTGAAACCCTTAAATACCGAAATCTGGGATGCCGGAGACGATGGTTACCCGCTTGGCGATTTGAACTGGTTTGGTCCCGAAGTGGTGGAAGCATGGGAAAATGGTGACCCGAGTCCTGTTGTGATTGAGACAGGGATAAAAAACATTACTTCTTCAGATCTCAACTTAAGGAATTATCCAAATCCTTTCAGCGGATCAACGAGAATCTCTTATTCGGTACCTTTACAGGCCAAGGTTACCCTGAAAGTTTACAATGTTACGGGTGCAGAGGTTGCAACACTGGTGGATGCCATGCAAAGTGCAGGTGACCATGAAGTAACATTTAATGGTGCGAATTTGAAAAATGGCATGTATTATTGTAAATTGCAGGTCGGTATAATCTCACAAGTTCACAAATTGACATTGATTAAATGAACCTGAAACGTTTGAATAATCTTAGCAAAACAGGGTTATCCGCCCTGTTTTGCTTTTTATTGTTGCCCCTGTTTGCAGGGGATCTGAAGATCGGAAGTGCAGCTGTGAAAATTACTCCGCCAGTCGGAATACCCATGGCCGGTCAGTATTTTGACCGGCGAGCAGAGGGAATTCATGATGATCTTTATGCCAAGGCAATTGTGATCAACCAAGGCAATTCAAAAATTGCGATCGTTTCATGTGATTTGGTCGAAGTCACTGCAGACCTGGTTCACCATGTAAGGGAATTGGCAGAAAAGATGACAGGCATTCCGGGGGATCATATCATGGTCTCTGCGACCCATACGCATACCGGTCCTGTGGTTTTATCACCGACCAATATTTATACACTCAATGGCAAACCAGGAGAACTGCTTTCAACCTATATGGCTGATCTTCCAGGTCTTGTCGCCCTGAGCATTAAGCAGGCCAATGAGAATGCAGGACCCGCGGTGATTTCATTCGGATCGGGACATGAAGAAACTGTCAGTTTTAACCGCCGTTTTTTTATGAAGGATGGAACAGTAGGCTGGAATCCCGGAAAACTGAACCCGGGAATCATTAAACCGGCCGGTCCGATTGACCCGGAAGTAGGCGTCCTGTACGCTGAAACTGCAGACAATAAACCAATAGCAACATATGTTAATTTCGCACTCCACCTTGACATTACAACCGGATTGGAAATTTCAGCGGATCTTCCTTTTACACTGGCGACCATTCTGGGAAATATCAAAGGCAGGGAAATGGTTACCCTGTTTGGCCAGGGATGCAGTGGAAACATAAATCACATCGATGTCAAAAGTTCTAAATCCCAGGACGGACACGCTGAAGCGCAAAGAATCGGGACTGTATTGGCCGGTGAGGTGATTAAAACATATACCCGTATGATATCCATGGAAGTTGATCATATCGGAGCCAAAAGCGAAATTGTCAGGCTTCCCCTGGCTGAGGTTTCAGCGGATTCTTTACCACATGCCCGTGCGATTGCTGCCCAATTTGGGAAGGATGATGCCACGCCGTTCATGGAAATGGTAAATGCCTACAAAGTAATTGATGTTTACGAAAGGCATGGCCGGCCACTGGATGCAGAAGTACAGGTTTTTACACTTGGAAGCGACCTGGCAGTTGTGGGCTTACCCGGTGAAATATTTACCGAACTTGGCATGAATATTAAGTCCCGCTCGCCATATGCCCATACAATAGTGGTTGAACTGGCAAACAGTTCAATCGATTATATACCCGACAGAAAAGCATTCGCTGAGGGCAATTACGAAGCAGTCAGCGCCAGGTGTTTGCCGGGTTCGGGCGAGATCCTTGTTGAGAAAGCCCTTGAGATATTAAACAAACTTAAAGACAATTAAAGATGCGTCTCCTTCTTATTCCGGGACTGTTATTCATAGCCCTGTCAGTCAGCGCCGGGGTTCATAATACTATCTTACCCGTACCCCAGAGAATTGCATATGGAAATTCCAGGTTACCGCTGCAGGGATTGGACATTGGATTCTTAACCGAACCCTGCACAGAAGATATATATGCCGCCAGGGAACTTGCGGCCATAATTGAAAAGACAACAGGTGCGCCGGTCAGGATCTTTGAATCGGTCCCCAGTGAGGCTTCAATTGTTTTTGAAAGGACCGGAGGAAATGATCCTTTACCGGTACCGGGAGAGAAAGCAGGTCCGGATTCACGGGAATCATACAAACTAAAAATCACGGGCAATCAGGTTAATATATCTGCACGGTCTTCAGCCGGACTGTTTTACGGAGTTCAAACCCTCCGTCAGCTAATAGAAGGTTCCGGAAAAGAGGCCAATTTTCCCGGGGTGGAGATCGGGGATTGGCCTTCTCTTGTTTACAGGGGATTTATGATGGATATGAGCCACACCCAGCTTCCCCGAATTGATGAAATAAAAGAACAAATTGATTTCCTGGCCCGCTGGAAGGCAAACCAGTATTACTTCTATTCCGAAGCCAGCATTGAACTGGACGGCTATCCGATCCTTATGGCAGATGCCCGGTTTACAAAAGAACAGGTTAAAGAAATAATAGATTACGCGAGGATCAGGCATATTGATGTAATTCCGAATATGGAACTTTACGGGCACCTGCATGACCTTTTCCGGTTGGAGCACTATTCAGATCTTGCCGTTATTCCCCATGGGGGAGAATTCAGCCCTGGCCGTCCGGAGATTGAAGCTATAACAGGAGACTGGATCAGGCAGATTTCACAACTTTTTCCGAGTCCCTTTTTCCACATAGGGTTTGATGAAACCTGGCTGATCGAAAAGGAAGCTAAAAAGATGAACCAGTCTGCAGATAAACTCTACCTTAAAATGCTGAATCAAACTGTTGCCCTGGTTGAGAATCAGGGAAAAACACCGCTTGCGTGTGCGGATATGATGCAGAAATTTCCTTCTATTATTCCTGAAATCTCCAAAAATATTATGGCAGTGGCCTGGCATTATTTTCCGCTTGATAAGAATGAATATGAACCTTTACTGGCACCATTCAGGAATCAGGGGATCAATGTGGTCGTTCAATCTGCCATTATCAACTGGTTATGGGTTGTGCCGCAATTCGAAACCTCATTTCAGAATACGGATCTCCTGATTGAAATGGCCAGGAAGTACAATGCAGCCGGCTTTATCAATTCGGGCTGGACGGATGATACACAAACCTTATTACGACTGGCTTTTCCGGATCTGGCCTACGGTTCAATTGCATCATGGCAGGGCGTTCCGGTCGATAGGAATAATTTTTTCCATGATTATGCCCTGGCACAATATGATCCTGACCTGGCCCTGGTTGCAGAGAAAGCATACAGATCCCTAACGGAATCCGAAATATGGATGAGAAAAGCGATTAATCCGACTGACATTGCTTTTTTCGGAAATCCCTTTGCGGAAGAAAACCTGAAGCTGGTGGCCGATAACAGGGATAATCTGCATCAAAGCAGGATGGCCGCCGAGGATGCTCAGATCCGAATCAGGGAAGCCCTGAAGCTGGGAGGTGATAAAAAGACTTTTACAGCCATGCTGGCGGGTGCCAAAATGCTCGATTACCTGGCATTGAAGTACATGTATGCCGGTGAAATTGCTGATTTCTGGCAACAGTTCGGCAAAAATCCTGACAATGAAATGAGGCACTGGATGGCCATGGAGGTGACCTTTAAATATCATACACGTATGTCTGATATGCAGGATGCCATTATAGAGACAAGAGAACTTTTCCAGAAGGCATGGCTTAATGAATACACTGCATTCCGCCTTGGTGTCGCCCTGGGCAAGTATGACCTGGAATTCCAATACTGGCTGAGGATGCAAAGACGGATGGAAAAAATCTGCCGTGATTACAGGATTGGCAGCTCCCTTCCCGCACTGGAGACACTTTTTGATTAAATAAGCGAAGCCCGTCAAATAATAGTTTTATGAATTTCAGGGATTTCTTATATTTGAAATAAAACACCGGATCATGAAGGCAAACTACTTCTGCTCATTTATTTTGTTGGTTGTTTTCAGTTGCCAGACCACGCAAAAACCAGGTCTTCGCCAGGGAGATTATTATACTGAAGAGGAGGGTAAAGCGGAGCTTAAAAAACTGGAATCCCTGTATTCCAATAAAGCGGAATGGGAAGAACGCAGACAAATGCTCAGGACAGCCATATTGGAAGGATTAAATTTGTCTCCGTTGCCAAGCCGTACACCCTTAAATGCTGTGATCAGTTCAAAACGGACTTATGATGGTTATTCGGTTGAAAATGTTTATTTCGAAAGTATCCCGGGATATTATGTTTGCGGGAATCTATACCGGCCGCTCGATGATTCAATTAAACATCCGGGAGTACTTTGTCCCCACGGCCATTTTCAGGGAGACAGCCTTGGCGCATGGGGACGCCTTCGTCCCGAACAACAGAAACGCTGCGCAACCCTGGCACGGATGGGTGCCGTGGTTTTTAGCTACAGCATGTTCGGGTGGGGCGGTGAACCCATCAAGCAGCTGGATTCCGCTGCAATCATTGAAAAGCCCGATACTGCCATTATAAGGAAAAATCATGGTATTCCGCTGGCACTGACCATGCAAACCTGGAACAGCATGAGGGCTGTTGATTTTTTTGAATCGCTGCCTGAAGTGGATATGACAAAGATTGCGATAACAGGTGCTTCCGGAGGGGGAACACAGACTTTTTTGCTGGCAGCCCTTGATGACCGGGTCACTGTCAGCGTTCCTGTGGTGATGGTTTCATGTCATTTCTTCGGGGGATGCAATTGCGAAAGCGGATTACCCATTCATCAAAGTGCAAAACACTTCACCAACAATGCCGAAATTGCAGCCATGGTTGCGCCGAAACCCCTGCTGATGATTTCTGACGGAGATGACTGGACTAAAAATGAACCCACGGTGGAATTGCCATTTATCAAACGAATATATTCATTCTATGGGGCCGGTGACAATGCGGAGAATGTTCATTTTCCCGATGGTGTGCACGATTACGGATTTGAAAAGAGGATCCCTGTGTATAAATTCCTTTCTCATCACCTTGGACTGAATCTTGATGCCGTCACAGGTACTGACGGTAATATCGATGAGAGCAAAAGTGTAGCAGAACCGGCACTGTCGCTGCTTGTATTTTCCACCTCGAATCCTTTTCCCGCCGGTGCCTTACTGGGCAAGGATGCCATCGAACAGGGATTGAAGAACCTGCAATGATCAGATATTATAGTCAGGTTTATTTTTTCCTGAACGAACGGTAACACAGGTAACTTCCGGCCGTTAATAGTAATACTGCCAGCCAGAAGAGAAATGTAATGGGTATATTAAAGCGGAAATGGATGATCAACAGGGAAAGGAGCGGAATGAAAAAGGAAAGGGAGGTCACCAGGTTCTTATTTCCTCTTTTTATGGCAAAATACCATCCGAGGTAACCCATGGATGTTGGTCCTGCAATCATGTACGCCAGTTCCGGATTCCTGAAAAGGGCATCAAAGCGGAATGAATGAAGGTCACCCTTTATTCCCAGCATAATAAGAAAAATGAGGCCGCTGGCGAAGAAGACAATGGGAATTCCAGCCAGATCATCGCTGGATCTGTATTTTGCAGTGAGGTTTGAATAGGTTGCCCAGGAAACTGAGGCACAAAAAGCCAGGAAATATGCAAGGATATTGTCATTACCAGCACGCATAATCCTGCCGATATCTTCGGAATTATACCCCTGGAGCAAAGCCAGTGTTATTCCAGAAAAAGAAAGAATGATTCCAGGCAGCAGCATTTTCAGAGGAATTTTAAGACGAAGCAGGGGAATTCCGATGATATATATCATAATGGGCCAGGTATAATTTAAAAGGGTAACAATAATCAGTTCCTCATTTTTCCTGGCCAGGCCGATGGCAATTAATAAAAATACATTGTTCACAATAAAAAAAATGCCGGTTTTAAGATGAAAAGACATGGGAAGATTACGGGTGCTGCCGATAAAACCCGGCTTATTTCGATAAAATGGTAACAAAAGCCATATGAGAATTGCACTGAATATATATATGTAGCAGGAAGCCAGGAGGATCCCTTCCTTGTCCATGACACTCTTTGAAAAGGCAATATTACTGGCCCACAGCAGAATGGAAATTATGCCTGCGAGGGTTGCCAGGAAATACTGGCCCTTAAAATTAGTCTTAAGCTTCAAAATAAAGAATCATTTAAATTTGGTAACCAATTCTACTTTAAAGGATTTCAGATATTTCATCCCTACGGGACTTTGAAACAAGATTGGTGATTCCCTTTCTACCGATATTTTGTACCTCCGGTACTTTTCCGCTTCGTAGATGCGAAATATCGGTTGAAAAATAATCCCACTATATTTCAAAGTCCTGTAGGGACGATACTGATTTCATATTATTAAAATCTGTCAAAGCAGAACTAATATAAAATACTTTTAGCGGAAATAGCGATGTTTTATTATATTAGGTAATATTTTTCAAAGCAGTTTTTTTGGCCGTAAAAAATTATCCGTTCACCCCATAAAAAATTAAGCCTAAGATGCCATGAAAATTGACCGTAGAAAATTCGTTCAGTCATCACTGATAGCAGGAGCCGGAATGATGTTTAATCCATTCAGGTCATTCGGCAGACAGGGGAGGTCTTCGTGGTTTGGAGTCCACCCTTTTATCCAACAGAATCCGGATGCAGTTTTTGTTATGCGCACAAATGTCAATCTGAAAACCAACTCGGCGGCGATAAAAAATGCCGGGCTGGACTTTGGCAGATCGGTGTTCGGGATTACGGATAATGCGGATACCGGAATTCCCCTAAGCCATAAGATCGTGATCAAGCCAAATCTTACCTGTAGGCAGAGCCAGCATGCTCTGTATTCTATAAACAGGTCAATGGGTATTGTGACGGATGCAAATTTTGTTGAAGGGATAATCGAAAGCTTAAAGGAACTGGGAATTGCAGCAGGACAGTTTTATATCCGCGAGGTGAATTGTGCAGAGGATTTGGCCGACGGAGGATATATTGATATGGCGACCCGAACGGGCATTGATCTGAAAGGGATAGGCACCGAAGTTCAGGATCTGAATCCTGAAGATATCCAATGGAAGGATGTGCCCAATGGTGTATGTTTTAAACGGATACCTTATTTATGGCCTGTAAACGCGCCGGATACATGGCTCCTGAATATATCTAAGTTCAAGACGCATGCAATGGGATTGACGCTTTGTGCTAAAAACCTGCAGGGAACGATCGCGAAAAACTATCAGGCTCATTGTTCTTTTTACGGAGAAAACATGACAGGCGTAAACCCGGCAGATATTAGTCCAACAGCCGATGCAGACATCCTTTCAAACTATAACCGTCACCTGGCTGATGGAATTCCCAGGTGGGACAGGCCGGGAAAGACAGGGGGTATCTGGCAGGAGACATGGGCCACCCGGTGCCTGGATAACAATTCCGTTACTTTCGCAGGATTGCATATTATTGAAGGAATATACGGCCGGGATGGAAGTTTTATGGAGGGACCGGATCCACAGGGACTTGCGACCGATTATATGACCAACTATATTATTTTTGGACATAACCAGTTTCATGTTGACAACATTGGTCATTACCTTGCCGGCCATGATCCAGGCAATTTCGGACTTTTCCATTTGGCCCTGGAACGGGGTATGGCATCAACCATTAATCCGGTGGAAATAGATATCTACAACTGGAATCCACAGACCGGAGCTGAATTGACTGATCTTGAAAGCCTGCAAAGATATCCCCTCAGAACTTACTATTTGCAGCGGGATTATAACGGACAAACCGAACCATACTGGCATATGGTTGATGAAGCCTATGATTACAACGCAACCGCAATTGAGAACCTGACTTCAGGAAACAATTTTTCGCTGCACCAGAACTATCCGAATCCGGTTCAACAGGAAACTTTAGTAGGATTTCAAATACCCGGGAACGGTAATGTATTGGTGGAAGTGCTGAATGAAAGCGGTCAGATCGTTGAAACACTGGTAAACCGCTCCATGCCTGCGGGTGAGCACAGCATCAGCTGGAATACCGGTGGTTATGCGTCAGGATTGTATTTATGCCGGATGGAGTTCAACAGCATTACGAAGATCCGGAAAATGATGGTAAGACATCCGTAAAGCTACCAGTTCAGGCAATCCTCCGGAGCTTCGCTGAGATCAGGAATTACCCAGTCGGCCTGATCAAATTCCGCCGCACTGAAGCTTGATGTGAGGGCAAGGCATTTGCATCCGGCCGCCTTTGCAGCTTTCATACCGCTTATGGCGTCTTCCACCACGAGACAATCCCGGGGAATAAGGCCGAGTCTTTTTGCCGCGAGCAGGTATATTTCCGGATGAGGTTTTTTATGTTTCACTTCCAAGCCGTTTACAAGTGTATCAAAAATCTCTTCCCTGAGCCCTGTCTCCCTTAAATTGATTTTCATTTTCACCTCATCAGCACTCGTTGCTACTGCAAGTTTCAGATTCCTTTTTCTGCACCGTTCAACAAATTCACGAACTCCCTTCAGCGGTTTAAGTTTACCGCGGGTTATCCTTTCGTAGATGGCATAAGCCCTGGCCTTGTCCTTTTCCAGATCGAAAGGTATGCCGTATTTTTCCGCCACACCACCCAAAAACCGGTTTTCACCCATTCCTGTAAAAGGTTTGAAATCTTCTTCCTTTACCTTAAATCCTTTTTCACTGAACATCAATATACCGGCCCGTGTAATATACTCCTCCGAATCGAGCAGTACACCATCCATATCAAAGAGTACCCCTGTGATCATCTTATGAAAATTAATTCATAAAGATATTACAATTATCGGGCAGGCAAAGCATCAAATACCTTCACTTCAAATGGATCCAGGCTTACAATGAAGGAACTGCCTTTTGCCAAGGGCAGGTTCTTATTGCCGGCTCTGACATCATAAAACAGGTATTCTGGATTGCTGCTTTCCGGCAATTCGAAAATACGTGCTGCGTCAACGACAAATGTTTTGGCTGCCGGTGAAGGATTTCTCAATGTAAGGAGACCCTTTCCGGGTGACCAGGATGCATATCCGTAAACTTCCTCTTTTGCAGGGTCTCCGCCAACCCAATGAACGTCGGTCATGGTGTTTTCATTTTCCCTGGCCCATCTGATTGCTTTTGCCAGGCAATCCCAGTTGGCTGAATTCAGTTTGTGAGGATTGATATACATTTCCTGGAGGCTGGTTCCGGATCCAAAGAATGACCAGATCTCATCTGCAATATCTTTGTCATTCATTTCAAGAGTTCCGGGAATACCCTGATCAGCGATGCAGATTCCATGGTACATTAATGCATTCATGGGATACCAGGGTGCACGCATTACCACATTTTTATAAGTCTCGGAATCCCTGTAATTCATCCACCTCTGGCGCTCTGATCCCTTTCCGCCGAGTCCGGTATCATCACCGGCACGCCAGGTAACATCTCCATATTTTAGCCAATAAACGGATGGCCATGTGCCAATGGTCAGGCTCAGGAACAAATCCGGTTTCATCATCCGTAAATCAGTGATCAGCTGTAAAAAGGCCTCAATGTCTTTCTGGTAAGTGATACTAGCGCCACTTGCGCCATTACCGGCCCCGACGCCGTCGAATTTAAAAATGGACACATTGTATTTGCGGATAAAATCACCGGTTACTTCCTTAAAACGGTTGTAATAAACGGGTCCCGATAGTGTGAAACCATTTTCATTTGTTTCGAAAGGCGGGTTCTGTTTTTTTCCATATTCAAGCCGAAGTGGTTTTCGGATATCATATCCTCCCCATGGTGACATCCATACCCCGATCCCGGCTTGGGAAGAAGCGCATGCCTTTTTCAGGTTGTCAAAGCCGTCAGGGAACCCCGAATTGAATTGCCATAATGTTCTGTAATCATCCCATCCGTCATCAAACAGAAAGGCGTCCATATGTATACCCCGCCTGACAATCAGACTGTCGGTAAATACCCTGATCCTGTCGAGGCACAGGCTGTCATTCAGGGTTCGGTCCTCCCATGAAAGGTCATACCAGGAATTGTAATGTAACAATTGATGATACGGATTTGCCCGTTCCCTTTCCAGGTAACAGAGAAATCCCCTCCTGTTCTGATTTACCGGGGTTACACCCCATACTGAGGCTACTGTAAAGGGAATCCGTGTAACCGGTTCCAGTCTTGGCAGAAAGACCGAGGTATGCTCATTGGTCTGGAGTACCTGGCTCATGGGGTGTTCAATGGCAAAGAACATAGTTTGATGAACCATAGGAGATCCATCGACTGTACCGACCTTTTGAAGCGAAACTGCAGAAGGCATTCTTATCAGCGTAATTTTGGAAATTCTTACCGGTTCATCTGCCCGGAAAGTAAATTCCTGGCGTATATAATTGGATCCCTCCCTGAG
>Ga0105092_10000013_pt1 | contig 80683 bp, 58 predicted proteins | sample PPLLak2March2015_FD_87021 | JGI IMG/M metagenome (GOLD analysis project Ga0105092, IMG submission 87021) | Freshwater sediment microbial communities from Prairie Pothole Lake near Jamestown, North Dakota, USA - PPLs Lake P7 Core (1) Depth... | ecosystem: Environmental > Aquatic > Freshwater >... | reverse complement strand
TTGCTGGGGTTATCCAATGGAAGGCAGAAGCTGGCAGCTGGATGAGAGCAAGTATAAGTTCACCTCGAAAGAACGTGATATGGAAAGCAATTATGATTATTTTGTCTTTGGGGACTCAAGTGTAAGCTATTACACAAGTAAGATTAATGATAATATAAAAAACATTGAAGATTCCCTTCCCGGAAATCTAAATCTACCCGGTTGTTGTTAAACTTCTAATTTCATACTCAGAAAAATCCCATTTTCAACATAAACACAATGGTTACATTAATCTTATTATGATAGATTTTACAAAAACAACCTGTTAGTTCTTTTTTTTATTTATTTTCAGGTAATATAATGACAATGGTTTTTATGTAAAAATTTAGTTTTTTTCAGTTTAAAAATCTTTAAATGTGAAAAGAATTTAAACATTTTATACAGAATAATCTTAAATATTTAATTGTTTTTTTATGACTTTACCTTAAATTTCTCTTTGACAATTAATAGTCATTTTTTCTATATTTATATTAGCTATTATATATCAAACAGCCATATTACATCAAACCTAATTAACAATGATTAATTAATGTGTTTCCTGATTAATTAAGATGTAAAACCTTCAGTTGGATATACAATAAATATTGCTTTATTGAGATTTTATGAAATAATGTTTAATTTGAAATAGCCTTCTCTATTCCTGGATGCCAATAATAACCTTTGCCCCTCTTTAGTTTAGATATACCTTTTTTTTCAATTACAATTTTTTAATCGGCAGTACTAAATAGTAATAAACTATTTATTATATATAGTATGATTGAAGAAGCATTTCAGTTTATCAGAAAGGAAATAAATAATTACTTTAATCAGAAGATTAATTCTTCTATCGAAGAAAGAATTATTCTCGGTGATATTGCAAAGGTTGTCAATGATGGAGAATTAAATAACAAAATTATTCTTTCACTTGTAAATGTTGAAGAAGACAGAATTTCCCGGAACCCTGATAACTATGTAAAAATCGATGACAAGGTTATATATAAAAATCCCGGTGTGAATTTGAATTTATACTGTTTATTTACCGTTAACAGGGAAAAAGATTATGCCGGAGCATTAAAACATCTTTCTTTAATAATACAATTCTTCCAATATAAAAATGTTTTCACTCATGATAATTCCCCTGTACTTAATCCTGGAATTGAAAAATTAGTATTTGATCTGTATAACCTAAATTTTGAAAAATTAAATCATTTATGGAGTGCTTTGGGAGGTAAGTATTTACCTTCGGTATTATATAAATTGAAAATGATAACAATAGATGAAGGTGTAATTGATGCTGAAGCTGAACCAATAAAAGAAATTGACATAAGCGGGAAGGATTTTACACTCTAAATGAAATCTGTTTATAAAATTCTATTTTCAATTGATGTTTATCATGATTATTATAATTCGGTGAATGATATCAGCTTTATTGAAATTACGCCGGCTCCAGATACAATAGAAAAATTACGAAATTTTAAGGTAATATCAAAAACATTCCCCAATAAGCTATTAACTATAATTGAAGTAAATGATAATAAACCTTTTATTAAAATCCCCGAAGACACAAGCTTCAGATTTTATTTAAAAGCTTTGAAACCTGAATTTCAAAATGTTTCAGCACTTAAAACATTCGGCATAGGAAATTCTATTTATTATTTTACTAACCGGTCTAACAATAAATTAGATGACAAGTTATATCTAAGCAAGCCAGTACCCCTATATGATGCCAATTCAGAATACGAAACTGGTTCACTAGTTCAGAATAACACTTCGATTTTTGAAGCAATAAAAAGTTTGGATAATAATTCATCCCATGATATAAATAACCAGGATTTCTGGCGTGAGTTATCCAATAACAGATTTCTTACATATGATAAGTTAAATCACACAGATATTCACAAAGGAGAAATAAGAAGTGATAATGACAAAATATATGAAGCTGTAAGGTTCATTTCAAAAAACAGACAAATAGACATAACAGATAATAATTTCTGGAATAAATTGAATAAGCTGCAATATGTTACTAATGATGATTTAATTAATAAGGAGGCACTTGAAATAAAAGAGAGCGTTCCTGGAGTAATTGATTTGTTTTTTGATAACAATGTACCTCCGGAATTTTCTATTATTAATTCCGAAGGAAATGTTATGGAAACTAATTATCAAATTCGGTTTAAAAACCGTATCGCAACCTGGAAATATATATCTCAAAATAACAGCATAAATAATATTGAAGATGTGAAAAAGATTTTTACTTTCACAAGACCCTCAATAGACAGCAATGAATTTGTTTCCAATACACCAATCCCATTGATTGCGAGACCAGATTATAATTTCAAGATAACAGCAGGCAATATAACCACAGAAAATATCAAATGCCCGGCTGCAACTGTAATACCTGATAAAGAAAATAAAAGCTTTGTATCAGAAATATATTTAAATTATTAAAAATTTAAACAAAAACAAAAATGTCACAAATTAATGAAAGTGCAATTAAAACACCGGGTGTCTATGTAAATGAGATACCATCATTTCCACCGTCCGTAGCACAGGTGGCTACTGCAATACCGGTATTTATAGGATATACGGAAAAAGCAGCCAAGAATGGGAGGGATGTTACTAATCAAGCCGTACGCATCTCTTCCCTTGTCCAGTACGTGCAATATTTTGGAGAAGCATTTGATAATCTTGAAGCACAAGTTGTATTAAATAATGATAACAGTGTTTCCCAAATTAATATTACTCCTAAATATCAAATGTTTAATGCCATACAAATGTTTTTCAGTCACGGCGGGTCAAACTGTTATATAATTTCCGTAGGGAGTTATAAATCCGATGGGAGTGCGGATATTACGGATTTTATTAAAACAGGTTTTATAAGATGTTTTGAAGTTTTAAAGAAAGAGGATGAACCAACTTTAATAGTCATTCCAGATGCAGTAATGCTTGACGAAAATGATTATAACAGTGTAATAACAGCAGCTTTGAGGCAATGCGGTGAATTGCAAGACCGCTTTGCCATACTTGATATTTTAAATGGTGATAAGGAAAGAACATATGACGCTGATGATATTATAACAAAATTCAGAAGCGGTACAGGCGGATCAAATTTAAGTTACGGGGCTGCATATTATCCCTGGTTACGAAGCAATCTTCAATATTCTATCAATTATCAGAATATAAAATTACAAAAGCCTGGAGGTAACGAAGTTGAATTTAATAGTATTATCAGTGGCAACAATTATATTACACAATTAGATAAAATAATCGAAGATGAAAAAGCTATTGATGAATGGTATTCAGTTAATGTTGTTGCTGAAATGCCAAATACAATTTCCAAGGATGATTTGATATCCCGCGTTGAGAAAATTAGTACTCTATTAAAAGATTTTATTACACCAGAATTTACCATTCAAAATACTGATTCAGCCACAGATAACGGTTTGACAGTAAAGAAAATTCATTTTGAATACACAAAAGCCGGAACAGATTCAGAGTATACCGCTATTGAGAAACTTTTACGTGAATTATATTTAATAGATATTAGTTATCCCATACCAACTGATAATCCTATAGCTCTTGGCAAATGTAACCCTAATGATTTTTCAGATTACCAATTAACAGGAATTACCCCAAACACATCTATTTACGGAACTCCCACAAGCAATGAAGAAGCAGTTAAAAATATTATTGCAAGACTCAAATCATTATATGATTCAGTAATAATTTTCTTAAACAATTTCAGAAGTGAAATTAATAACCTGATGGATAGCATTGAATTACAGTTTGTATCATCCAGTAGTGTATATTCAAACATTAAAAGAGCTATAAAAAATGAAGGTATAGTTGTTCCTCCAAGCGGCGCAATAACGGGTATTTATGCATCAGTGGATGGAACAAGAGGTGTTTGGAAGGCACCTGCAAACATTAGCTTAAATAATGTAATTGAGCCAATGGTGAATATTGACGAATCAATGCAGGAAGATTTAAATGTAGATACAAATGCCGGCAAGTCTATTAATGCCATACGTACATTTACCGGTAAAGGCATATTTGTCTGGGGGGCACGTACTTTAGCAGGAAATGATGCAGAGTGGCGGTTTATAAATGTCCGGAGATTTTTCATCATGGTTGAAGAATCATGCAAAAAAGCTACTGCTCAATTTGTCTTTGAGCCCAATGATGCAAACACATGGATAAAGATAAGAGCTATGATTGAAAACTACCTTACAAACTTGTGGCGGCTCGGTGCACTTGCAGGTGCAAAACCCGAACATGCATTTTATGTAAAATGCGGATTGGGTCAAACCATGACTGCACAGGATATTCTTGAAGGTAAATTAATCGTTGAGATTGGAATGGCAGCAGTTCGTCCGGCTGAATTTATTATTCTCCGTTTCTCACACAAAATGCAGGAATCTTAATTATTAGCCGATTATTGATAAAAATATAATTATTAATTAATAAATAACAAAATATTATGCCTAATTATCCTCTTTCAAAATTCCACTTCCAGGTAGAGTGGGGCGGTTCAAGGATCGGTTTTACAGAAGTAACCGGTCTGGATATAACAACCGAAGTAATTGAATACCGCGATGGAGTAAGTCCGGAATATTCAAAAATTAAAATGCCTGGTCAAAGAAAATTTTCAAACATTACATTGAAACGCGGTACATTCCAATCTGATAATCAGTTTTATCAATGGTTCAATACTGTGAATCTAAATACAATTGAAAGAAGAGACATTATAATATCACTATTGAACGAAAACCATGAACCGGTAATTGTGTGGAAAATAAAAAATGCATGGCCGACAAAAATTACTCCAACTGATTTAAAAGCTGATGGTAACGAAGTGGCTATTGAAACCCTCGAGCTTGCTCATGAAGGTATAACAATTCAAAATGAATAATTATGGTTGATCTACTACAAAAATATCCATTAACGGGATTTCATTTTAGCGTTGTTTTTGAACTGTTTCCTCAATTGCCTCATGATTGCAGGTTTCAGGAAGTAAGCGGATTATCTGCAGATATTGTTATGGAAGCCGGTAAAGAAGGCGGTAACAATAGCTTTAACCGTCAATTACCGGTAAAGATCCAATACAGTGATATTACTTTAAAACGCGGTATGTTTGAAGTGCCTTCGGGAGTTATGGCATGGTGTATCAATGCAATACAGAATTTTAAATTTCAGCCGACAAATCTTATGATTTCATTGCTCAATGATGTTCATTTTCCCATCCAGAATTGGTATGTAGTGAATGCTATACCTAAAAAAGTTGAATTTTCAACTTTAAACGCTGAACAAAGCCAGCTTGCAATTGAAACGCTGGTTTTGACATATGAATATTTTAAGATAATTAATTCTTCGACTGTATTAGCAGAAGTAATGAATTCACTTTGAAATGAAAGCTATTAATTAATAAAATGCCAATCGAAATAAAAGAATTGCATATCAAGGCAATTGTATCAGATAACAAATCAAGTCCGGTTCCTGAGCCAGACTTTGAACGTGAGAAAGAAAAAATAAAAAAAGAAATAGTAAAGGACTGTGTGGAAAAAGTTCTGCAGGTCCTGGAAGAAAAAAGTGAACGTTAATGATACCACTCGGGAAATCTGAAAAAATGTTAATTCAGGCATACACCGATGCTGATTGTATAAAAGCAGTCGGAGAATATGAATTATCAGTAAATCCTGAATCTTTCAGTAATAAATATCAACTGGATTTAAAAGAAAATCCGGCAATTGGCAGCAGCGGTACTACACTGAAATACAACGGACAATTACCTAACGAATGGGGATTTGATATACTTATTGATGGAACCGGTATTATAAAAAACACAAAAGTATTAGGTGTTTCAATTCTTGGTGCAATTACTCCCCTGAATGTTGATGATGAAGTAAAAAAGCTCACAGATGTGGTACTGAATTACAATAGCGAAATTCACCGTAGTAATTTCCTTAAAATATGCTGGGGAAGTAATATTTTTAAAGGCAGTCTCATTTCGCTTGATTTGGATTACAAGTTGTTTGATAATACCGGTAAACCGCTACGCGTTATAGCAAAGCTTAAACTAAAAGAATGGATCAGCGATAAGCTGAGGATTGCTGAGGAGAAATCCTCATCTCCTGATATTACACACCAGCGGATGATAAAAGCTGGGGATAAATTCACATTAATGGTGTACGATATTTACAATGACTCAAAATATTATCTGGATGTAGCCCGGGCAAACAAGCTTGATAGTTTTAGAAAAGTTCCGGTAGGTACTGAAATAATCTTTCCACCTTTAAAATAGAATATTATGCCAATATCACGTACAATACCTGTTGCCAAAACCCCTGATGTTATTACATATAATATTTTAACGGGCGGAAATGAAATACCTAAAAGTATTGGGATTATCCAAATAGATATTCATAAAGAAATAAATAAAATTCCTTATGCAAAGATACGTATTTGCGATGGAGACCCTTCATCTGAAGATTTTCCTATAAGTAATGAAGATTATTTTATTCCGGGTAAGGAAGTTGAGATAAAACTTGGTTACCGCAGTGATAATATTTCATTGTTTAAAGGAATTATCACTTCTCATTCAAACAGAATTTCAAAAAGCAGAACAGAATTAATAGTTGAATGCAAGGATAAAGCGGTAAAGCTTACGATTGGCAGGAAAAGCAAGCACTATGAAAACATAACTGACAGTGATATTGCAGAAGATATTATCGGGCAATCTGGATTAACAAGTGATATCGAATCAACATCTACTTTACACACAGAACTGATACAGTACAATGCAACTGACTGGGATTTTATGCTTTCACGGATAGATTTCTCAGGAAGAATATGTTTAGTTTCGGATGGAAAAATCACGATCAAAAAACCGGATTTTACCGCAGCTTCTGTTTTAGATCTTTTATATGGAGCCACAATAATTGAATATCAGGCGGAAATTAATTCACGCTCACAATTGAATGAAGTATCTGCACTTTCATGGGATTACAGCAGCCAGACAGTGAATGAAGAAACCGCCAACGAACCGCAATTTAATGATGCGGGCAACATTCCAGGTTCCGATTTAGCAGATGTTATAGGACTTGACAACTACAAGCTAACACATTCGGGTAAATTATCTCCTGAAGAATTAAAAGAATGGGCAAATGCAAAGATGCAAAAAAGCCGCCTGGCAAAAATAAGAGGATATGTTAAGTTCCAGGGATTTCACGGAGTATTACCTGGAGATATAATTTCGCTTAATGGTGTCGGTGAAAGATTTAATGGTCCTGTTTTTGCTAATAGTATTCACCATGAGTTAAGTGATGGTGATTGGATAACAGAAGTGAAATTTGGGTTATCTGAAGAATGGTTTACTGAAATAATTAATCCATATCACCCTTCAGCACAAAAAGGCATAAACCCATCGGTACAAGGTTTGCAAATTGGAAAGGTAACCGACCTGGAAGACCCTGAAGGAGAGTTCAGGGTAAAAGTAAAATTGCCTGTCGTTAGCAATGATGAAGAAGGAATATGGATGCGGATAGCAACACTTGATGCAGGAAAAGACAGGGGTACTTTTTTCCGCCCGGAAATAGATGATGAAGTAATTGTAGGATTCATATTTAACGACCCAAGCCATCCGGTTATTCTTGGAATGCTGCACAGCAGTTCATTGACTGCTCCACTTTCAGCTTCCAATACAAATCCCGAAAAGGGTTATGTAAGCCGGGAACAGATAAAAATGATTTTTAATGATGAAGAAAAATCCTATAAACTTGAAACTCCCGGTGGGAAAATATTTACACTCGATGATAATGGAAGCATAATAAAAATCGAAGATGAAAGTGGTAATAGTATTAAGATGGAATCCAGCGGGGTGACTATTGAAAGTGCATCAAGTTTAAAAATAAAAGCAGGGTCAGATATAACAATTGAAGGTGTAAATATTACACTGAAACCTTCTTCACAGTTTTCTTTATCAGCAAGCGGTTCTGAATTAAAAGCAGGTCCCGGCAGTGCTGAATTTAAAAGTGCATCTATAAAAATAGATGGAAGCGGAATCACTGAAATTAAGGGTGGAATAGTAAAAATTAATTAAGAAGAAAATACCGGTATGCAGAAGAATAGATATTCATATAAAAAATAAATAATAAATCTAAACAATGCCTTTAGCTGCAAGAATATCAGATAGTCATGTTTGCCCGATGGTAAATGGATACGTTCCACATGTAGGAGGAGTAATTTTACCTCCGGGCTCAGTAACAGTATTAATCGGGAATTTGCCGGCAGCTACTGCAGGTGATACATGCGTTTGTACCGGTCCTACCGATACAATAGCTGCCGGTTCATCAACGGTTTTGATAAATAATAAGCCGGCAGCCCGAATGGGAGACTCCACGGCGCATGGTGGAAGCATTGTATCCGGATGTCCAACTGTAATTATCGGAGGTTAAACAAACATAATTACAATTAATCTAAAACTATTTAAGAAGCGGCTAAAAACTGACAAATAATATTAAATGGAATAATTTTTTGAAGACAATATTATACAATAAAACATTATGATAAACGGTCATAAATCCTTTCTTGGCACAGGGTGGAGCTTTCCTCCTGAATTCAACAAAGATACTAAAAATGTAAAAATGCTGAGCGATGAGGAGGATATTGAAAGCAGTTTGCATATTTTACTTACTACAAGACCAGGAGAAAGAGTAATGTGCCCTGATTATGGCTGTAATCTGGATGAACTTGTTTTTGAATCTCTTTCTACGACATTCAAAACTTATATAAAAGACCTTGTAAAAACCACAATTAATTTATATGAACCACGTATTAAATTGAATGGAGTAGAGTTGGATGAAAGCAATGAACTGCAAGGGATTGTGCTCATAAGTATTGACTACACAATACAAAGTAAAAATACACGTTACAATTATGTATTTCCTTTTTACAAAAATGAAGGCAGTGATATTATAAAATGAGTAAAAGTTGTAAAGATAAAAAACCTCTTCAGCGTTCGGGATTGAACCAGACAAATAGAGTAATAGCAGCTCTTCTGCCCGGTTATGTTCATGTTGATGAGCGAAATGAAGCTGACCTGATATTATTTGCGAAAAAATATGCTTCTTACCTGAATTATTATGACAAGTATAATAATCTTTCCGGCGACTGGGAAGATTTGATGAAAATGGATGTTAGTGTAGCTCTGGCTACATTGTCAAAAATAGAAGTTCGTACAATTTACGATTACCAAAAGCTTCTTTACAAGAAGATTAAGAGTACATCCACTTCTGAAGAAGAATCAAAGAAACAATTTAAATTCCTGTTTGATTTAATATTTTCAATGGTGAACCTGATTGATGAACAGTACCGGTTTATTCCGGATGAATTTTCATATAAAGAACTGTTGAATGTCACTATTCAGAATAAACTCTCAGAGAGTATAATGACGATAAAGACCAGGTTTTATGATTATATAAAAACGACGCTAAATCTTATTGATGAATCGATTACAGTTATTGATGAAGATAATGCACCGATACCTGTTAATTCGTTTCACTCTTCAGATTTTGAATCTCTGCCGGAAATGTGGAAGTCAAACCAACCCCTGGAATTCTCATTCACTGTTCCGGAATTTCCTGTTTTAAAGGAAAAAATTATTTATATTATAAATCATAATCTCTTTAACTCACAGGTAGAAAATTTATTTTATGGTATTTCATTTTTTGTTACAAAAGCTGAAGAGTTATTTATCCAAACCCTGAAAGATTTTCCAAAACATACACCGCATTATACATTATTTCTTACATTTATAAAGCTCTTTCGTTATTCTCAGGATCATTTAAATACGTACTCAAAAAGGCATCTTGATTTTTATTATAAAGATGTTCTCCGGCTTCAAAATCAAAAACCAGAACCTGATTTTGCACACCTGATATTTGAATTGCAGAAACAAAAGAATCAACATCTTTTGAAAAAAAATACATTATTCAAAGGCGGAAAGGATATAACAGGAAAAGAAATATTCTATTCTCTTACTGAAGATATTGTCATTAACAAAGCTAAAGTCAGCAAAATACATTCACTGCAGATAAAGCATGATACAAAAGATATTTTGATAGCATCACAAATTGCAGATTCAGATGACGGGCAGGGAGCTAAAATTATGTCAGCAGATAATAGCTGGTACACATTTGGAGATACACGTGAAGCAGGTAATGCAGAAGCAGGTTTTGGAATTGCATCCAATATTTTATATTTAAATGAAGGTGAACGTATAATAACGGTATCAATTAAGTTCGAAAATGAAATTAATCAATTATTGAATGGTGTCAAACTGGACTGCTTTAAAGTAAAATTAACCGGAAAAAAAGACTGGCACAAAGTAAATGGATTGAATGTGAAGATACAGTCAGCAAAGACACTTGAATTCAAATTTATTTTAAATCCGGGCGATCCTCCGGTAGTTCCGTATTCAGAAAAAATTCATAAGGAAAAACTGAACGTTTCATTACCTTTTGCAAAATTTATATTAAACCAGGATGACAAAAATGCAATACCATATACCTTAATTTGTAATCAAAAAATATCATCAGTAGAAATTTCGGTACAGGTGAATGGTATAAAGGATTTGATGCTGAGCAATAATTCCGGTCCGATTGATGCTTCAAAACCTTTCAAGCCATTTGGAGATTTACCAGATGCAGATGCCCGTTTTAATATTGGAAGCAGAGAAGCTTTCCAGAAAACTTTAAACTGGATAGAATTTAATTTTGCCTGGAAAAACTACAAATCTCCGGCTCTATCAACAAATGTATATTATCTGAGAGAACAAAAATGGAAGAATGATTTTAGGCTTTCATCACCTAAAACTATTTTTCCTGTGTCATTCATTCCTTCAAAAATTAATTTTGAGAAAAACGAAGCTCTTCAGTCTACATCACTGGATGGATTTATACAACTGCAGTTAGCTGATAATAATTATTCATTAACAACGCATCTTCAAAATGTTGTTAACGAAATTAACCGTACTACAATTAGTTTAAATGACCAAAATGTTTACAAGGTAAACTTATCGTCTATACCGACAGCAAAAGAAATTATTCTTAATGACTTTTCAATAAATTATGCTGCAACTGCAAATATCTCATTGAATAAAGCAGATAACGAGAACAATCATATTTATCATTTTACCCCATTTGGCTATTATCAGTTAGTACCTGATATCCAGGGAACAGAATCAACTGAAAAATTCACACTGCTGCCGGACATTATTAATAGTGGTGAATTGTTTATAGGACTTGAAAATGCAGCAAGTAACACAGTTGTCAATATTTTATTTCAGGTATCTGAAGGCAGTTCAAATCCATTAAAAATTATGGAAAATGTTGAATGGTATTATCTTTCCGGACATCATTTCTGGAAGCCATTTGAAAAACAATTCATAATAGACAGGACTCAAAACTTTACTCAATCCGGTGTGGTTACAATATCACTTCCGTATGATATAAGCAATCAAACCACAGCATTTGAAAATAACCTTCATTGGATAAAAGCAGCCGTAAAGAAAAGTACAGATGCAGTATGTAAAATGATATTAATAACAGCACAGGCAGCTAAAGTTGAATTAGCACAAGATGAATCTAAACACGTTGAATTCAGGCAAGTACTCCCTTCAAAAGCCATTTCTAAATTACTAATAAGTGATTCTGCAATAAAAAATATTACCCAGCCCTTTGATTCTTATGGTGGAAGAACAAAAGAGAGCGACGAACATTTCTACATCAGGACCAGTGAACGGCTGCGACATAAACAGAGGGCAATTTCTATCTGGGATTATGAACATATTATACTTGAAAAATATCCAGATATATACAAAGTTAAATGTCTTAATCATTCCGGTTTTTATTTAAAGCAGGAAGAAGAAATATTTTGTGAAAATCTTCCGGGACATGTGACGATCATTCCTATTCCTGATTTAAGAAACAAAACTAAGGTTGATCCTTTACGACCTTGTACACCAATAGGTATGCTGATTAAAATAGAAAAATATTTGCAATCAATTACTTCTCCATTTATAAAGCTTCATGTCAGAAATCCTCAATTTGAAGAGATCCAGTTTGATTTTAAAGTGAAATTTTATGATAACCTGGATGAATCTTATTACCTGCAATTACTTAATATTGAAATAGAAAAATTTCTTTGTCCCTGGGCATATGATGAAGGTAATGAAATTTCATTTAATGGGAAAATTGTCAAAAGTTCAATTTTAAATTTTGTTGAAGAAAGGCCTTATGTTAATTACATTGCATGTTTTAAAATGCATCATATTATAAACCGCAATGGGGTAAATCATCTGGAGGAAAAGCGGGATATTGAGGAAGCAATTGCTTCCAGCTCCCGTTCAGTACTAATTTCTTATTTTAACGAAGAAACAAAAACCAAACATATAATTGAGCCACTTACTAATTGCTAATGGATGAAAAATTAATAATAGAAAAGAATAGTACTCTTCCTCCTTCGCAGGATTATTATTTTTTGCGTAAGGAAGGAATTAATTATATAGAGAATCTGGGTTCGGAGTTCTGGACCGACTTCAATTCTCATGACCCAGGTATCACCATTCTAGAAGTATTATGTTATGCAATAAGCGAACTTGGTTACAGGTGTGGTTTTGATATCAATGATCTACTAACCAAAGAAGATGGAAATATTGTTGATAATCAAACTTTTTTCACTGCGAAAAGAATTCTGACAAATAATCCCCTGACAATAAATGATTACAGGAAATTATTGATAGATCTGGATGGAATACATAATGCATGGCTGATAGCAGATAAAGTCTGGTATGACGATAATAAAAATCCCTTGCCGGTTAACGAAGTACATATTTATGCTGATTGCAAAAAAGATAAATTAACCTATAACAATACAGGTTTGCCGCTATATATTTCCGGTTTATACAAAGTACTGATTGACCTTGAATATACAGATGGGTTTGGAGATCTTAATAACGGTGAAATAATTATTGAAAATCCTGCTAACGGAAATATTTCCCAGGGAGAATTTTTGTTTTCAATTGAACTTCCTTCATGGAAGGATGCAGATTTTAGCTTTGCCGAAAATGCTAAAGACAAGGTAAATATATTATCGGTAATTATAGAGGAAAGTGAAAATCATTGGAAATGTAAATCTTTAAAGCTCACTAACAATTCTGTTAAAGAGTTTAATATTACAATGCCCTTAAAACCGGAAGAAAAAAATGTAACAGTTGATGATGTGCAAAAAATGTTCAATGATAAACAGTTTGTTGCTGGTATTTTTGAAAAGTATTTTAATAAGATCAGGAAAGCAAGACAAATTATTCAAAGTGCTATCAAGATCCTTCATGAACACCGTAACTTATGTGAAGATTTTACCTCAGTAACTACAATTGAAGATGAGAAAATCGCCTTCTGTTTTGATGTTGATGCTAAGCCGGATACCGATATTGATAAAATTCAAGCGGAAATATTTTTTATTGTTGAAAATTATCTAAACCCAAACGTAGGTTTTTATTCACTTAAAGAACTAATTGAGAAAAAAGTACCAGTTGATGGAATTTTTAACGGAGTTGTTTTGAAACATGGTTTTATCGAAAACACTCAGCTAGAAGAAACACAACTGCGTTCAAAAATTATTACATCGGATATTATTAATTTATTGATGGATATCGAAGGAGTTGTTGCCATAAGGAATTTTACAATGACTAAATATGGCAAAGATGGAATGCCCATGAAAAATTATACAGGTAAAAAGTGGTGCATGAATATTTCTCCTATGTGCAAACCGGTCCTTAGTAAAGACAGGTCAAAGATACTTTTATTCAAAAACCAGTTTCCTTTTATTGCACGTTATGATGAAGTAAAGGATACCATATTGCTCCTTCATGCACAACGTTCACGTGCTAAGTTATCAGGATTACAGGATGATATTCCGGTTCCAATCGGTAAAAAAAGAGATACAGAAAGCTACTATCCTGTTCAATACGATTTACCTCCTACTTACGGTACCGGGGAATATGGGTTAACTACTCCCGTAACTGCTCAAAGAATTGCCAGTCAAAGACAGTTAAAAGCGTACTTGATGTTTTTTGAACAATTACTTGCTGACTTTTTTTCACAATTAACTCACTCTCATAGGTTATTTTCAGTCGAAGAAATCAAAAATACTTATTATGCACAATTTCTCAGTGGAATAAAAGAAGTTAAGCATATTTATAAAACTGTAAATGGAAATGCTTTGCTAGAGCAAATAATAAACAATCCGGATTCCGTTCATGAGCCAAAAAACAAATGGCAAATTTTATACGAATCAAAGGATCTTTTTGAAGAAAGACGCAGCCGTTTCCTTGATCACTTGTTAGCGCGTTTTTCCGAATCATTCAGTGATTATGCATTGATGATGTATAGAATTAATTATAAAGAGAAAACAGAAGAAAATATTGACCCTGCTGAATTACTAGCAGCGAAGATACGTACATTGAAAATATATGACCAGGTTAGCAGTTCCCGGAGCAAGAGCTTTAATTACCTTCCGCAAAATAATGACTTTACAATAGATAGATCCGGGATATGGGACACAGATAATGTTTCCGGACTTGAAAGGCGAATCAGTTTGCTGACAGGTATTAATGATTACACAAGGAGATTTTTGTATTGTATTAAGAATATTGAAATATATTGTAACGAAGAAAGCGTAGATGAAAATGAAAAGGAAGTTTTAAAATGTTACTACTCTTTTTCAATCACATCATTGGATGGAATAAAAATGCTTTCCGGAAAATATGAAAATAAAGAAAATGCCAGGAAAGAAGCACTGGACGCTGTTATTCTTGGAAAAAATTCTGACAATTACACATGGGATAATAACAATAAAAATTTTAAACTCGCAAACATATTAACCAGCGAAAAAACTTACACGAATGAAGAAGACGCCAATAATGATATCAAAAAATTTACAGAAGAATTTAAAAGAGAATGTAATGATCCAGTTGGACTTCATTTAATTGAACATATATTATTACGCCCCCGTAAACCAGCATTCGATTTAATGGAAGTTTGTCTTCATAATTGTGAATGTATATGTGATGCAGATCCCTATTCATACCGCATATCCGTGATAATGCCATATTGGCCCGGGCACTTTGACAGCATGGCATTCAGAGAATATTTTGAAAATAAGATACGGGAAGAAGCTCCAGCACATGTAATGTTAAAAATATGCTGGCTAAGTAATGAAATGCTTCGGGAGTTTGAAGTACGATATAAAAACTGGCTTGAATCAATAGCTGATTATTATTCTGATACAGCAGACCTGGATAAAGAAGGTAAATTCAGAGACGCTAATAATGCTATATTGGAAATACTTAAAAATCTCCATAGTGAATACATTTTAGCGACCTTACATAATTGTGATGAAAACAAAGAAAGTAGTAATCCCTTATTGCTTGGTAAAACAATTTTAGGAACATTTAATAAACTATAAAAATGGATATTATCAATACATTTCCTGTTTTTGAACCTAACCAGGTATTAAGTGACCGTCACTTAAATACACTAATAAATTATTTGGAACAACAGGACCGTCTGACGAAAAATAAAATCATAGGAATGGGAATTGTCTGCGGTCTGGAAATTACAGCAGGTAATGATGTAATAAAGATTTCAAAAGGATGCGGGATAACCTCTCAAGGATTTATTATGACATTCTGCAATACAGAATTCCGGCATTATATGCCCTATAATTCCCGCAGCTTTCCGGAACACCTAAATCTTATTTGCACATGCCGGGATAATGATAATACCGCTGTTCCTTTTTATAAAGAAAAAGTCAATGATAGTTATAATGATATATATAAAGGAAAGATATTTCAACTGATTACATCTGAGGAATTTGATAATCTAAACACTGATGAAAAAAAATCTGCTTCAATAATTTCAGAACTGAATCTTGATAAATACGCGGTAGTCCTTTTCCTTGAAACAGAAGAAGTAAATTTAAAAAATTGCGATAATAATGATTGTAATGATAAGGGAAGCAGAATGGATTTTGATGTAAAAGCATTATTAGTAAAGAAAACAATTTTAAACAGTTTAAAAAAACAGTATGAGAAACCTCTTCCCGATATTAAATCCTCCGTTAGTCCCTCACTGCATCATATCGAATTGCAGAGATATAACGTGCCTGACCAGGATCTTAAATCTGCTGATGATGTCTTGCAGGCGTTCGCCGGGCTGGTAGATGATGCAAAACTTAAAGGCATTGCTGAAGTTTTGAACTATTGTTATGTAAATTATTATTATCTGTTAAAAGATGAACCTAATAATCCATTCAGTCAGGTTTTCGAACAATTTAAAAGTTTAAGAGATAAAATTATCAGTTCACAACCTGTTTTAATTCAATATTTCTATGATTTTATTGACGATATATTAAATGCATATTATGAATTCAAGAATAAGGTTTTTCACGTCACTTCCTGGTGCTGCTCAGATGAAATGAGATTTCCATTACACCTGATGCTTGGTGAGGCATCTGTAAACACCAATCCTTTTATAAAGAGCAAATACCGTGAATATTTTATTTATACCCCCTTATATAATAATCAAGAAGAAAAGCTTGAGGAAGTACGACTGCTTTTTACCAGAATACGCTTGCTTATACAGGAAGTTTCATTTGATTCTATTGCAGATTTCGAGAAGAAATTTGTTAAAATTACACCAAGCCGGAACGGCTACACTTATTTATCCGATCGCTGTATCCCTTATTATTACAACACTGTTGACCCGGGCAATGAACTATACCGATATTGGAATTATGATAAAATTAAACGCGGCAATGAGAGGTTTAATTTGAGTTATTATTCTTCAATTTATTGCACAGCTCCTAATATAGTAAGTCCTCTGCTCTATGATTTAGAGCGATTTAATTTTTTCAGAATCGAAGGGCATATCGGCAAATATATTTCAACGGCATTAAATGTAGTAAAATCACTACAGTTGCAGTTTAATTTGCCATTTGAAACTGCTGCTTTAAGTGCCGATTATATTGGTGCGTTAGTTAAAGGAGAAGAACCGAAATGTGTGATCGAAGATTTAGAAAGTGATTACCGTACTCTGATTACAGAATTTATCTGCAAAATCCATGATGCCTACAGTTTTGTTGCAAATATAAAATATGAGCCACAAATAAGTTATGTATTTAATCCTCCTGTATTAAATTCTGATACTTCAACTGCCAAGTCTGAAAGTGACCCTTCTGCGGCAAAAGAAAATATAGATATATTTATTTTTCATTCAATGAATAATGCTCTGAATTTTAAAGTGAATAAACCATATATTTCTTCAATGGTTAATGAATACCAGGCATTAAAAAATTACCAAAAAGGAAATACATTTGAAAGATTATTCAGACAAACTCAGGAAACTACTATTGGGAAATATTATTCCGAGAATTTGAAAGAAGTTTTTGAAAATCCGGTTAATCTTAGCAATATTAGCAATGACCGGTTAAAATTATATCATTACTTTTTTGATTTTATAGACAATGTTGAAGATTTAATAAAAGAATTAACTGAACACGAACTCGCAGAAATTAATATCACATTAATAAAATCCATGTATGCGAAGTTAAGTGAAACTATTAATTTTAACCATCGTCTGATAAATGACTTTTATATACCTTTAATTATGAGCAAAACTTCTGTTCAACCTCTAAATGAGGAAGAACAAGGATTGTTAAATATATTTGTCAAGAACATACAATTATTGAACCAGTCATGCTTTATAGAAAGACTGGAATCGTTAAAAAACGAATACATAAGGAGAACCGCACAATACCGTCTTGCAAAAAACTTTATAAACTATTTCAGGAAGCATCCCGGACTGGAACATAAAGCAGGTGTACCTAAAGGTGGAACATTTATTCTTGTTTATCATGAAGAAAGAAGAAACAGGTTAATTGACCCCGGGACTTTGTATATAAATAAAGAACTCGGTAATTTACTACTAACAAATTTCCACGCACTTCTTAAGCCCGAGGTTAAGCCGGATGAGATGGAATTTAATACCCGGTTAACTCAAATTGCAACTCTATATAAAGATCCTGACATTTATTTAAAGCTTAAGGATGCTATGAATAATATGATGGATGATTGTAAAGAATTGCCGGAAGAAAAGAAGAAAAAAATAATTGATATTATAGAAAAGCCACCCCGGGAATCGCGTTTTGAATTAACTGATGGAATGGTGATTGCTGATTTTTATATTCCTTATGTTTGCTGCAGTGATTGCCAGCCGGTTGCTTATATATTGCAGGAAACACATAAAGAGGAAGCCATCAAACCAACACTTGAAATCGATAAAGAAACCATATGCAGTGATTCGAAAATTGGAATTAAATTGCAAACAGATCCAAAGGAAGGAGGTTCTTTTTTAGTTGATGATAATTCTGCTAAAGACGAAAACATCAGATATGAGAATGAAAACTTTTATTTTATTCCGGGAAATCTAATACCGGGTACGCATAAAATAGCATTTAAGAATAATTCGGGAATTTCTGATACAAAAACTATAACAATAGTTCCTAAACCAAAAGCAAATTTTGCTTATAAAGTTGAAAAAACAGATAATGAAAAAGTCGAGATATCGCTTATAAATAATTCGACAGATACTATTGAAAGTGCATCTTATGAATGGTATTTCAAAAATAAAATTTTCTCCCGCTCTATTGCACCTGAAAATTTTAAATTTAAAGCAAACGAAACAGGTAATGTAATTCAATTAGTAGTTAAAAATAGAGAATGTGAAGATAAATATGAAGAAGAAATAAAATTTAAATTACCGGTCGAAAAATTAACAATTATGAAGTGTATTAATCAAGAAATATTTGTATTAGAACCGGATAATTTAAAACCTGTTAATATTCTAAAATCAGAAGCAGAAATAATTGATACAATAAAAGTAAAAATTGATTTAGTTAAGACATATAAGAAGGAACAATATTCGTACTTAATTAACTATACACTTCCTTCGGTAAAAGAAAAAGAAGTTACATTGATTATTTTGTCTCCTAATGCTGATTTCAATATTGAAATAAAAGAAATAACTGATATAAGAAATACAACAACACGTGAAGGTAGTTGGCAAAACTCCTATTTGATGTTATCAGCCAAAAATAAATATGCAACAGGATTTAATTGGAATATAATTCAGGGAAAAATAAAACTTACTTTTTATACAAAAGATATTGAAGTAGATTTTGTGAAGAACAAACTTACTCCTCCATCAGGTAAAATGCCGATAAATGTTGAACTGGAAATTATAAATGATATCGATGAGAAATGTAATTCTGCTGTAAAATATACTATTTCTGATAAGATTTACAAAAATAAAAAAAATACCGGAATGACTTTCGATAATCATTTTATAGCATGACGGTTCAGGTTCATAAAATTGGTAAAGAAATTTTAGAAGTAGAAATGCAAAATTCTATAGATGCTTTTTCATTTCAAAATGAATTGGCAGATTTATGCAAACAAGTTTTAATTCCGGCAATAGAAAATTTATTTAATAGGAAAAACTTCGGCGAAAATATTATTCAAATAGAAAAATTGGAAATTGACGCAGGAGTAATTAATTATTCTAACTGGAAGAATGGATTAGTTGATAAGGTCATTTATGAATTTGAACGCTATCTTGATAAAATTTCCTGCACGTCGAATATGCTTAATCCTATAGCTAATATTAAATTCGTTGCGCAGAAGTTAAATGATGAACATACTATCTTACATTTTCTCAAAACAGGAGATTTGCCATGGAGTAGATCTAATATAGATATTACTGAATTACAGAAATTGATTATTAAGGTAATTGAAAAACATGATGAAGGTTTTTTTAACAAACTTTTCACACTATTTAAATCTGAGCAAAAAGTTCGTGATAGATTTATTTTCCAATTTGGAGACAATATAGTTGAGGAGTTTATTTTGAGACTTTTTGATAATAAAATTGAGATAAAAACTTTATCCGATTGGAAAAAAATATTAAGATATTTGAAATATAGTGATACAAAAATAACCGGGTTAATTTTTAAGACTGCTATAGAAATTTTCGAGCTGTTGAGTGATAAGCTGGAAAATAAAGAGGATGTTCAAACAGAAATTAAACAGGCGTTTGGTCAGAACATTATCTCCAACCTTTCTTTGCAGGAAATAGAGCAGATTATTTTATACACTGAAAATAATTCAAATAAACTCAGTAAAGAAACAGCAGATGTTATCAAAAAAAGCTCTAAATACATTCAGGAACACAGAATTACAACCGGGAAAAAAGATTTGACAACAGCTGATTTTGGAAAAAACAAAGCCCATGAAAAGCAGAGTAAGACATCGAGCGATGAGCATAGCTGGTATATCTCAAATAGTGGTTTAGTAATATTACATTCTTTCTTACCACTCTTTTTCGAAAATTGTGGATATACTGAAAAAAACGAATGGCAAAATATTGAATTACAGCAAAGAGCAATTGCACTTACGCAATACTTAATTACAGGAGTGGAGGAGTATCCGGAGTTCGATCTGTTACTGAATAAGATAATCTGCGGATATGAAGTTGACAACTCGTTACCTGCAGTAATTAAATTAAGTGATTTTGAAAAAAACGAAACAAATGACTTACTTCTATCAGTAATAGGGCATTGGAAAGCATTAAAAAATACAACAGCTAGCGGATTGAGAGATTCGTTCCTCAAAAGAAATGGAAAATTATCATTTTTAGATGATCACTGGCTGCTTCAGGTTGAAAAAAAAGGATGGGATATATTGATTGATAAAATGCCTTGGGGATTTTCTTATATAAAATTACCTTGGATGAAAAAACATATAATTGTTGAATGGTAAGTCTAGAAATACATTTTGCATAATCTATTTTTTGATATTATTTTGTTTTTAGAAATTTTATTTTTTAATATACTAATATTCCCCTAGGTCACAAAAATTAAGAAATTTAACAAGAAAGGAAGACGTTTAATAATGAGAACTAAAATACAGATAAAAAAATATATGTTAAGACCGGTTGCTCACTGTTCCACCGGCTGCTGACGACATTTAAAAATATACATGATTTATAATGAATGAAATAATTCTGATTTCATTTGTTAATGCTGCAATATCCTTTACAATAGCTGAATCACAGTTATTTAAAACTTTACGGGAATGGTTTATAAGTAAAAATACTTTTATCGGTTCGCTACTAAACTGCGGTTATTGTCTGGGATTCTGGGTGGCTTTTGCATTAACTGCAATATACCGGTTGAAATTATTCGAATTCTGGTGGCTGCTTGATTATTTTTTAACAGCCCTGGTTATTGCCTGGTTTAGTGCTTTCCAATGGATAATTATGTGCTGGCTGATGGCAAAAGCCGGGAAATAAAATAAAAATATTTGTTGTAATCACCTGAAATTTATAAAATAAAGGTAGACAATAGAAAAATGGAAACTGTAACTAAACACATAGATCCTGAAAAATCAAGCAAGAATAATTCAATATTATTCTCTCGCACAAAAGAGAATAGTAATCCATATTTTTTTCAGCCGAAGCTACAGGTAAATCAACCTAATGACATTTATGAGCAGGAAGCAGACTTAATGGCTGATAAAGTGATGAGGATGACAGATAAAGATGTTAATAATCAAAATACTTTCTTTAAACCTTCCGGTAATTCAATACAAAGGAAATGCAATTTATGTAAGGAAGAAAAAGAAAAGCTGCAAAGGAAAGAATCAGGCAGCAGTGAATCAACAACAGCTCCGCAAATAGTGCATGACGTATTGAGTTCATCATCAGGTAAATCACTTGATTCGTCTACACGCAGTTTTTTTGAGCCAAGATTTGGATATAATTTCTCTAATGTAAAAGTACATACAGGTTCTGAAGCTGCAAAGTCTGCACAATCAATTAATGCACTAGCTTATACATCTGGAAATAACATAGTGTTTGGGGATAGGCAGTATGCACCAGAAACAAATACTGGGAAGAAATTGATTGCTCATGAATTGACACATGTTTTACAGCAGAATAAAGTAGTTGTTAATGCCATTTTTAGATCTTGTGGGGACGAAGCAGTAAATTGGTATAATCCTTTTATTCGTATAGCCTCGTATGACTCAACGTGCTTAATTCAATATGCAAATGTTGATTTAAGTTCAGTAAAAAATTTTAATACTGATTGGAAAAGAGATGCTATTGGTACAGGTTTAGTTTCAGCACTTGCTGGAGTTGCAACAACGGTATTAGGGAAGAGGTTGGGATTATCACAATTAGCTTCTTTGATTTTTGGAGCATCTTCAGGATTTGCAAGAGGTTATGTAGGAATCACTATGAAAGAAAGGATAAGGGGAAAAACCGTTAATGTTCATAATTGGTACGGAAAATATAAATATAATGCTTTACATAATGAGCTATTAGCAGTTTCTTTTCAAGGAAAGGGACCAAACGTATTAACAATAGTAGCACCCTGGTATTATGATCAGGCATTTTTTGATGCTAACAATAATTTAATTGCGAATTATATTTATACAAATGAAATGGATATACCGGGAGTAAACTTAGATAATATTACAATACTTCCTGAAATTTCATTCGGAGTGATATAATTTTTTATGTGATTTAATATACTTATTCATCACAATAATAATTGACAATCTAAAATAAGAAATTTTAGTAAGGTTTTAAAACTTATGCAAGTTGCAACTAAAATATTAGTACCAGTTGATCCAAAAAAATGTTGTTTAAAATGCTCTAAAAATAACAGGAGTATAGATAATACTTCGTTTTTTCAGCCCAAGCTAAAAGTAAGTCAACCTAATGACATTTATGAGCAGGAAGCAGATGCAATGGCTGATAAAGTAATGAGAATGACAGATAAAGATGTTAATAGAAATACTTTCTTTAAACCTGCAAATAGTTCTATTCAGAGAAAATGTAATCTGTGTAAAGAGGAAAAAGAAAAACTGCAGAGAAAAGAAGCTGGAAGCATTGAAGCATCAACAGCTCCGCAAATTGTACATGATGTATTAAATTCATCATCAGGTAAATCACTTGACTCATCCACACGCAGTTTTTTTGAGCCAAGATTTGGATATGATTTTTCTAATGTGAGGGTACATACAGGTTCAGAAGCAGAGAAATCTGCACAAAGTATTAATGCACTGGCATATACTTCAGGTAATAATATAGTGTTTGGTGAGAAGCAGTATGCACCTGAGACTAATACCGGGAAAAAGCTGATAGGACACGAGTTGACACATGTTGTGCAGCAAACTAATAAACCTTTAGAGTATCTACAACGCCAACTTATTACACCATTAGGACAGGGCGGAGGATATGGTGGATTGCTTAATCGCGATTACCGGCGTTCCTTATCAAATCCCACAGTTCCTACCCAACCATTACATACTAAATTATATTCATTCAATGTTACATATAATGAATGTGAAAAGAATCCATATGTAAAAGACAATGTAATTTCTGCTGTAAAACTCGCATTTAATAAGGTGTTTTATAGTAATTGCATTAGAAGCGATTCTTTAAAGGACGAAGTATTGAATGAATTTGATGGATTAAACATTGATTGTGAGCAATCAGGAGATGATTGTGGTATGGCTTCTAGATATTTGACACAAACTGTAAATATTTATCCTAATGCTCTGAATAATAATTTATGTGGTCCTCTTGCATCAACAATTTTACATGAGATAGTTCATTTGACAGAATGGCGTTTATTTGGGCATGGTAATTTAGCAGATGCTTGTGAAAAGTCATGCTTTGGTTATGGATCAGGTGATGCTTCAAAGTGCAAATAAAACAACAAAAAAGTTAAACATGTATGACCGCTTAAATATTTGAACACAATTTTTGAGCATATAGGTTCTTTTAAAACTCAAAAAAATTATGGGCAGTTATTCTCAAAAGCCAAAAAGAATAATGGCAGTTCATTATTTTTCCAGCCAAAGCTGACAATAAATCAGCCAAATGATATTTATGAACAGGAAGCAGAAGAAAAGGCAGATTCCGAAAATATTCCGCAAAATCCTTGCGAAAAAGTCACGGGACCACTGACTTGTTTTGAAAACAGCACTTTAAATGGATCTTCTACATATAAAGTAGTTGTTTCATGCTTGAACGAAGGTTCAAAGATTTGTTTTGATAATTTTTATGGTATCCGTCAAAAGGTATATGGAAGTGTAACCAATGATACTATCACCATTGATTTATGTAAAGTAAGCAATTTCACAATCGAAGGTAGTGGAGTAATTACCAAGGAAAAATATAAGGATCGTGGTGCAATTTTCACAAAGCATAAAGTTGAGTTAAAATATACAGTAAACGACGGTGCAGATATAGATACTTGCACAGCTAAACTTTTAAATCCAAAACCATTGATCCTATTTTCAAAATAGTTAATGCAAGAATTATTATTTTTTATTACTTACATAAATTATGAAAGAACGGTCACTAATCAAAGAAAAGTGAAAAATCAAGATTTCAAAAAAATTACATTCTATATAAACCTAAAATTATTAAGGCTAAATAATTTATATGCAAACAATATACATGAATAAAAACATACCACAATTATTAGAACTCTTTAAAAGCATTATTAAGAACAGGCTTGCAGATTACTTTCAATTAGCACAAAATGAAAATCATTCTGAGCATTACATTTTTAACAATAATTATTTTATTAAAGAACACTCCATTCACATAGATAGTTTTGAACTTGATTCAAATGAAAAAATTATTTTTCTGCTTGCTTTAATACCAAATATTATTCCAGGTTATTTTGATTCAATCATCCAGGAATTTTTACCTGATGGAGGGGATTTTCCCGAGTTCGGTGGTGTTAAAAGCGGTAATCATCGCGGTATGCTGCCAACAGGCGAAACGGTTCAGTTTATTTTGGCAGGAAATGATATTGAAAAAAGGATTGAGGTTCAACAATACTTTTCTCAAAATCATTTCTTCCATAAAAATGGTATCCTATGGCTCGAGAGTATGAAGGAAGGTGAACCTGCTATGAGTGGGAGGTTGGTGCTTGCTCCCGAATGGATAGAATTCTTCTTGACAGGAAATATGCCCGGTCCGTCCTTCAGTCCTGATTTCCCCGCTAAGCTGCTCACAACAAGAATGGAATGGAAAGACCTTATAATACACACGCAAACTTCAGACCTTCTTTGTGATATCAAATACTGGCTCGAACATCACGATAAGCTGTATTCTGATAAAAATCTTTCTCCTAAAATTAAACCCGGATACAGGGTATTATTTTATGGTCCGCCCGGTACAGGTAAAACACTTACTGCTTCACTGCTCGGAAAAGAATTCAATAAACCGGTTTACCGTATTGACCTGTCCTTAGTTGTTTCAAAATATATCGGTGAAACAGAAAAAAATCTAAATAAGGTTTTTGATAAAGCAACGAATAAGGAATGGATATTATTTTTTGATGAAGCTGATGCATTATTTGCCAAACGCACAAATGTATCAAATGCACATGATAAATATGCCAACCAGGAAGTTTCTTACCTTCTTCAAAAAGTGGAAGACTTCCAGGGCTTGATAATACTTGCATCTAATTTTAAATCAAACATAGATGAAGCATTTACAAGAAGATTTAATACAATAGTACATTTCCCAAAACCCGACGCCAATGACCGTTTACAGCTCTGGAATAAATGCATACCTTTCCAACTTAAGCTTGATGAAGAAATTAATTTAGAGCAGATAGCCATTAAATATGAACTAACCGGTGCGATGATAGTTAATGTAATGCAATACGCTTCAATCAGGACTTTTGCCGTTAAAGAGAAAAAAATAAAACTTCAAACCTTACTGAATGGAATCGGCAAGGAATTTCAAAAGGAAGAAAAATCCTTTTAAACAAGTTAGTTCACTTAAAAAATAGTATGATTAAAATAAAAAGTATCCCAATTACAAAGATCAAAATTCCTGTACCTAATGTATATCAGGAGTCTGATTATTCATGCGGTGCAGCCGCTTTAGTATCCATAATAAATTATTACAGTGATATCCCGGTAAATGAAAAATTTGTTTCAGAATTGATGAACCTGGATGATTCGGGCTCAGACCCATACCAGATAATTAATGCAGTCAGGAAAATAGGATTAAAATATAAAGAATACCGAAGAATGACTATAAGCAGGTTAAAAAGATGTATTGATGCCAGGAAAACTGTTATGATAATGGTTCAGGCATGGGGCGATAAACGCAGCTATGAATTACGGAAAAAAGATTGTAAAAACGGACATTGGCTGGTTGCTATCGGATACGATAAAGATAACATTTATTTTGAAGATCCTTCACTTAACAGAACCATAGGTTACATAAAAATTAAAGAGCTTGATGCAAGGTGGTATGATAAAGAATCATACGGACCCAACGATAAAACTATTCACTTTTCAGATCATTATGGTGTAGCTATATGGGGAAGAAAATCTGCAAAACCAAAAATAAAAGCCAGAGAGATTATGTAGGAAATTTTAAACAAATTTAGTTTATGCTTTTGGATTAAGAATGAAAGTTTAATGAAAATGTTAGAAGGTTTCATGAATGATTTCAGGCATTTTTTTCAATTATTGTTATTACAAAACTGTCAGTGAAAGTGTCAGTAACACCCTTTAAAATTCCGCTTTAAATGAGGATTTTCGGTGCGGTATAAGAGTGATTTTTGGCTGTTTTTGAGGTTTTTTAAGCTCATCCCCCCGAATGATATGAAATGGCGAAAATCATTGTGTTTCCGCTGTTTTCATTTAAAAACCCTTCCCAAATTTGCCGATTTTTTACTTGTTTTTCACACCATCGCTACAAAATCGCTGACACTTTTACTGACACAAAAAAGCAGAAAAAAATAGCTCGGAAAAACTTTGTTCCGAGCTATTATTGTCGTTTTTTGTCGGGGTGAGAAGATTCGAACTTCCGACCTCCTGGTCCCGAACCAGGCGCTCTAACCGGGCTGAGCCACACCCCGAAATCTGTAGCTGTAACCCCAAAAATAAGAAATTTTTATATGAAAATCTATGTACAGAATTTTATAACTTTTACACCTCACCCGGGATTCTGCATATTTATAAAGTACTTTGATGATTATATTTGTTTATGAGTAACTAACTTTATCAGGAGATTATGTTAACAGAATATATATTATCACAAACTGCTCAAAACCTGATCGGTTCGGAAATCAGGAAAATATCAGGAGCAATCAACAAAAGAATTGAAAAAGGGGAAAAAATATTTAACTTAACAATCGGTGATTTTTCACCAAAGGTTTTCCCCATACCTCTGGGATTAAGAGAAGAAATAATCAAAGCTTATTGTGAAGACCAGACAAACTACCCGCCTTCAAACGGGGTAAAAATTACACGTGAGGCAATATCAGAATTTCTTAAAGAGCGGGGGGGAATAGATTACAAACCTTCCGAAATACTTATCGGGGCAGGTGCAAGACCGCTAACCTACTCTATGTTCATGGCTATTGTTGATCCCGGTGATACGATTATTTATCCTGCACCTTCATGGAACAATAATTGTTATGTACAGCTTTCCGGCGGAAAAGGTGCTCCAATAGAAACATCCCCCGAAACAAACTTTGTGCCTACTGCTGATTCGATGAAACCATATATCAACGAAGCATCTTTGATAGCCCTTAACTCACCGTTAAATCCTTCCGGGACAGCTTTTACAAAAGATGAATTGAGAAAGATATGCGAAATGGTAGTAGAAGAGAATAAAAGACGCGGCAAAGGTAAAAAGCCAATCTACTTATTTTTCGACCAGATCTATTGGATACTTACGTATGGCGAAATAAAACATTTTAACCCGGTTGAGCTTTGCCCGGAAATAAGAGACTATATAATTTTCATTGACGGAATATCTAAATGTTTTGCAGCAACCGGCGTTCGGGTTGGCTGGGCTTTTGGTCCTCAACCGGTAATAGATAAAATGAATACGATAATGTCGCATATAGGTGCATGGGCTCCAAAACCTGAACAAATTGGGCTTGCCAGGTTCTTAAAGAAAAAAGACGATGTTGATAAATACTTCATGAATTTTAAAAACGAGCTGATAAAGCGGCTAAATATTTTTTATGATACATTCACACAATTGAAAAGCGAAGGTTATAAAGTTGATGCAATATCACCGCAAGGGGCTATGTACCTGACTGTGAAGCTGGAGCTTAACGGTATGAAAACACCGGGCGGGAACATCCTTAAATCAACGGATGATGTATTGAAATATGTTCTTGATGAAGCAAAAACAGCATTAGTTCCCTTTTATGCTTTTGGTGCATCAAAAGAATCGCCCTGGTACAGACTCTCGGTCGGAACATGCAGTGTGCAGGATGCTCATGACGCTTCCATTGCAATGAAGGATGCTTTACATAAACTGAAGTAATAACCTGTCTTTAAAACGGTATCTTCTTGAAAAAGCCCGTTAATGAATTAATGGGCTTTAGCTTTATATACAAAGAAGAAATATACATCACCTGTTACTTACCCGAAAATTCAACTTTCTTTCCTACCGAGCTGAGTCCAAGCAAGGCATCTGAAGTTGAGAAAATGTAAGCAAGGAAATTTAATTCCGATTCACAGCCTTTAGCTTCATTTATAAGCTTCTCTGAAATATTTAATGCAACAGGAGCCTTTTGCTTAAGCTTTTTAACTAATTTTTCTGCTAATGCTTCGGGTAAATTGTTTTTATAAGCTTCACCGCAGATTAATTCATTAACCGGGAAATTATTAAAAAACTTTTCAATTGTTAAATACCTTTCATCAGAAATTCTTTTTCCTGAGATTATACCCGGAATTTCTTTAACACCTGTTACAATATCCATAACTTCATTCGGCTGAATGACTGCATTTACAATACCGATTTTCTCAGCTTCAGCAGCATTTAGAAAATCACCGGTATAAATTAAATATTTTGCAAGACCTGAACCTATTTTCACAGGAGTTCTCTGCGTTCCGCCTAATCCCGGATAAATACCAATTCCGGTTTCCGGGAAAGCAAATACAGCTTTCGGGGATGCTAAAATTATATCACTGCATAAAGCCAGTTCAAGACCTCCGCCAAGTGTAAGTCCATTAACAATTGATATAACTGTTTTATTGGAATTATCTATCTTATTAAAAACCCGCTGTCCGAATTTTGTGAATGTAATAATATTATCAAGTGTTTTTGATTTTATATTATCAATAAAGAACTTAATATCTGCACCGGCAACAAAAGCTTTTCCTGAACCGGTAATAAATATTCTTTTAATATCCGGGTTATTATCTGCCAAATCAAATTTTTCGGAAAGCTGCTGCATTATCTCCTCATTCAACGCATTCATATCCTCAGGACGGTTGATTGTTATGAGTGCATTTTCATTAAACTTCTCAAGTTTAACGTATTCCATTGCCCAATTCTTCTCATCAATTGAAGCTGGTAAATCTATAGTATACCTGTTTGTAAATTTATTAATTAATGCCGCGACCTTTTCTTTGCCTGCTTTTTTCATTAGATCAATCGGACCTCTTCTCCATCTTAAGCCGATTCGTGCACCCCTGTTTATTTCAACTGCAGAACAAATTTTTTCATCAAGAATTTGTGAACAAACCAGGAAAACTACACCCAGCATTCTTTCACTTACTTTTTTAAAAACATTTTCGCTTATATCCTTTAAATCTGCTTCGTCAATATCCCATGGCTTATTATATTCTGCCTGCCTTTTTAAAAATTCCGAAGTTTTATAAAAATCTCCGAATTTTTCCAGCGTCTTTTGAGCATGATATGCAATCGGAACACCGGTAGCATTCATTAATGCAAATGGCCCCATGGAAATTGAAAATGCTTTCATGCAAATCGCATCGATTTCTCCCGTTGATGCTGTTAGCTCATCCAACAGTCTAACAGCTTCATTTAACCACGGTACAAAGAAACGGTTTACAACAAAGCCATATGAATCTTTGCACATTATCGGGTCTTTACCGGAGAGTATTGAAAAATTCTGAACGGATTTTATAACTTCATCAGAAGTCTTTGAGCCGGGTATTATTTCAACAAGGCGGTTTTTTGCTGCATGATAAAAGTAATGTAAACCAATAAATCTTTCAGGCTGGGATATAAAGTTTGAGAGTTCATCAACAGAATATGATGAAGTATTGGTTGCAACTATAGTATCCGGATTAAGAACATCTCTTAAATCCTTAAATAAATTGATTTTTGCATCAAAATTTTCAAAGATTGCTTCTATAACAATATCGCATTTTTTAAGGTCTGATAATTCTGTACTTCCTGAAATATTATTTAATATTTTCTCCGTTTGCTCTATTGAAAAAATTCTTCTCTCAACCCCTTCGTTCAAAGTATTTTTAATTTTTTCAATTCCGTTGTTAACGAATTTCGATTCTCTATCGCACAGAGTAACACAAAAACCTTCCTGTGCAAACTTTTGAGCAAGAGCTGAGCCCATTGTACCTGCCCCAATAACTCCTACATTATTTATATTTTTCATTTATTAATTAGAAATATATATTAATTATTCTGCCAAACCGGCTTTCTTTTTTCTAAAAATGAATTAATTCCCTCGTTTGCATCATTTGTCTCCATCAGCTTATTGACATATAATGATTCAAGAACTTTCAGGTTATCTCTTAGTACGCAATTAAAATTAGATCTTGCCGCTTTCACAGCATATCTTAAAGATGATGCACTCTTTGGAAGCAGGTTTTTTTCTATGAATTCGTTTACACTATTTTCAAGAATATTTTTATTTTCGAATACTTCATTCACAATACCTATAGCCTTTGCTTCATCAGCAGAAATAGTTTTACCTGTTAATAAAATTTCTTCCGCTTTAGCCGACCCAATTTTTAACGGAAGAATTACAGAAGCCGGCGGCGGGAATACCCCCAGGATTATTTCCGGCTGCCCAAGCTTTGCCGTTTTATCTGCAAATAAGAAATTGCAAATTAATGCAAGCTCAAGTCCCCCGCCAAGACACTGTCCTGATATTTTTGCAATTGTTGGAATACTAAGGTTTATGATATTGTAAAATAATTCATGGAAGCTCTTTAGCATAGCTGCCGCTAGTTCTTTTTTATGCTCATCCACACTTGCCCCGAATGAAAAATGATTACCTTCACCTTCAAATGTAATTACTTTAATATTATTATTTGTTTTTAGTTCACTGAATACTTCTGTTAGTTCGTTCATCATAACTGCATCAAGAACATTTCCTTTTGGTGCATTTAAAACAATATGTGCAACAGAATCATTTTGCAAATAATCTAATTTAATTTTGTTCATATTAAAATTTAATTTTAAGGTTAATCATTTACTTTTTGAAATTGAGGTGAAATCTCCCTGATAAGCTCATCACTCCACTCACAGCCGCCTGCAAGCAATTGCCTTAATCTTACAAAATCAACTTCCCTGTTATCTTTAGGTCCGTCATTAAAAGCTTTGAAGCCTGCTTTCGCTTCCGTCATCATATTTAATGCAAGCCAGTCACGGTTACTTTCTTTATTTTTATCCCAGTGTTCAAGCTTCTTCTTCCTCAATGAATTTAATGTCTTGCTTAAACAATTCGGGAACAGGTACATTAACTTAGTACAGTAGCGTTCTATTACTTCATCAAACAAAGTAAAATCTACTTCACATTGTTTTAAAAATTCTTTTGCCTGTGCTAAATCTTCACCTTTTTTTGCTGTACCATATACTATTTGTCCAAACTCATTTACCCATTTATCGGTATGTACAAGAGGATTTGGAATATATTTTCCATCCAGCTTTAAAGCCGGAACAACTTCGGTTATAAGGCTAAATCTTAAAGCTTCATGTGCACTCCAGGGATCGCATATTGTGCAAGAGTACATAGCTTTTTCAATTCCTACAAAAAGATGCAGAAAGTCAGTTGAGCCGCCATCGGGTGCACTGCCATGTTTAGGACCTGCCTGCCCGAATCTTGCTAAATCCTGTGCAATAGAAAAATCACAAGCCATTCCGATTTCCTGTCCTCCGCCGATACGCATGCCGTTTACCCGGTTAATAACAGGTTTATCACACATTAATATAGCTGAAACCATATCATTGAATAACCGCATATATTGTTTATATTCCTGTGGATTGCCTGCATAATATTCTGCATACTCTTTAGTGTTTCCACCTGTACAAAATGCTTTATCACCTACTGCAGTAAAAACAACAGCAATTGTGCTTCTATCATTTGAAGCTTCACGGAATGCAAGTATAACTTCTTTGACTGCCTGTGTTGTATAAGAATTAAACTGTTTGGCATTATTCAATATTATCCATGTATTGAATAACCCTTCTGCCGGAGTCCCATCTTTTTGCAGACATGGTCTTTTTTCGACTATTATTTCTGAATATTGGATTTCGTTTAGGTTATGCGAATTAAGTATTTTCATTGTAAATTTTTTGTTAATTATTAAAATCAGGTATTAGTACTGAACGTTTGCTGTATTTATGTTCCAAAGTATTTTTAAACACCTCGTTTATTTTTGACAAAGGAAATAATTCAACAAACCGGTTAAGCTTAATTTTATCTTTTGCAACAAGGTCAACAACTTCAGGATATAATTCCGGTTTACATCCCCATGTACCAATTAGTTTGGCATCAAATGCCATAAGATTGCTTAACCTGACTTCAACTCTGTCAAGAGTAAAACCAACTATAGAAAGAGTTGATGCAAAAGTTATTAAATTATAAGCTAATTCCTGTCCTGCTTTTGTACCGGAAAACTCAAATATTTTCCATGAGTGCTTCGGGGCATTCAGCTCTTTTGCAATTACTTTTATCTTTTCTTTTATTGATTTGATATCCATATCTTTGATATTTAATACTTCATCTGCACCAACCGATTTGGCGATTTCTAACCTGTCATCATTGATATCGAGTGCAATAACTTTTGCGCCTTTTATTTTAGCAATTTGCGCTCCGTAAATTCCTACGCCACCGACACCTATTGTTATTGCAAGGTCACCAGGCACAAGTTCCGACTTTTCTATTACCTGGTATGGGGTAGAAATTGCATCTGCGATAACAGAAAGCTGCTCCATTGAATAACACTTTAACACTTCATCCGGAACGGGACATAAATACTTGTATGGAACAACAATGTGAGAAGAAAATCCGCCGTCAAAATCATTTCCGGGCATTAATTGCTTCCTGCAAATGTTGCTTCTTCCGCTTTTACATAAATCACACTCACCGCACGGAAGCACAGCGGGAATAATTACTTTTTTGTTGAGCCATTCTGCAGGGCCATCAATAACAGTACCGCTTATCTCATGTCCAAGAGTCAGCGGCAGAGGATGTTTGGTTTGAACTCCGAAATACCAGAAGCTTAAATCAGTATGACAAACTCCGCACCCGGAAACCCGGACTAAAGCCATTCCTTCTTTAAGCTCCGGAAATGGTTTTTCTGTCAACTGAAAATCTTTCTTCATCTCGGTCATTTGCCATGAATAAATCTTATTGTCCATTGAAAATTATTTAAGGTTAAAAATTTATGTTATGTGATTTCTTATTTATGAATTTATATTTTCAATTAAAACTGCTGTGCCCTGTCCTCCGCCAACACAGGCTGTTGCTATTCCATACTTAACTTTTCTGTTAATCAATTCTCTTGAGAGAGTTAAAACCTGTCTTATACCTGTTGCACCAAGAGGATGTCCTATTGCAATTGCGCCGCCGTTAACGTTTACTTTATTTCTGTCAAGATTTAGTTCTTTTTCACATGCAATATATTGAGCACCAAAAGCTTCATTAATTTCGAACAGGTCTATTTCATCAAGATTTAATCCGGTAAGCTCCAGCAAAATTTCAATTGCGGGAACAGGACCGATTCCCATATATTTAGGATCAACCCCGCATGAAGCAACGCCAATAATTTTAGAGAGCGGCTTTAAACCGTATTCTTCAACAGCTTTAGTTGAAGCGACGATACCAGCTGCTGCACCATCTACAATTCCGCTGGAATTCCCCGCTGTCTGTACTCCGTCTTTAATAAAAGCAGAAGGCAGCCTGCCCAGAGCTTCAACGGTAGTTTGCCTGATATTTTCATCCGAATTAAAAGCTGTTACATTTTTCGGAAGATTTACTTTCCTTTGTTTCAATCCATCAACACTAAATACTTCAGAGCTGACAGGTGAAATCTCATCACAATAAAACCCTTTCTGGACTGCTTCCGCAGCCCTGTCATGGGATTGTTTTGCAAATTCATCAATTTCCCGGCGTGTAATACTGTATTTTTTAGCAAGATTTTCTGCTGTTTCACCCATTGGATATCCGCAGGCTGTATCATCAAGCGCTTCCCAGAGCATATCCTTAAATTCAATTTTCCCCAATCCGTAGCCCATCCTGTTTCCGTAACTCACGGTGGGAGCAAGTGACATATTCTCTGTTCCGCAGCACAAAACTTTTTCAGCTTTTCCAAGTGTTATTTGTTCTGCGGCTGAATTAATTGTTTCCAATCCTGATGCACAAATCCTTTGAACCATCATTGCCGGTACCGTTATTGGAACACCGCTGAAAAGTGATATATGTCTTGCCAGAAAATATGCGTCAGTACATGCCTGACCTATATTTGCGACAATAACCTGATCTATTTCTTCAGGAGTTAAGGCAGAATTTTTAAATGCTGCTTTTGATGCATAAATACCTAAATCAGTAGGTGAAACTTTTGCCAGGGTTCCGCAGAATTTGCCGAACGGTGTTCTTGCTCCGTTAACGAAATAAACGCCGTCATATAAAATTCCAATTCCTTTTTCCCTGTTGTGATAAGATTTCATATTAATTTGCTTTTTATCAGTTCTTCTTTTTGAAGTTGTTTTAAATAAGATTGCTTTGCGATTAAGGCAGCACCAAACGATACTACGTGCTGGGGCTTTTCAAGAATACTTACCTCGGATAAGAATTTTTCTTCTAACAGTGTTTTAAGATAAGGGTGGAATTCAATAACCCCTCCTATCATATAGGATGGAACATTTGTATCAACCCTGAGGCGGGATACCTTATTTGCCAGTGATATATATATCCCTTTTGAAATATCACCAACCGATATTCCATCGAATAACCAGCTCATGATTTCAGTTTTAGCAAACACTGTACAAAAACTGTTAAGCTCTTTTGCAAATGTTGATTTAGAAGCCAGGTCACTCATCTCCGATACTTTAATATCTGCACGTTCGGCAATCTCGGAAATAAAAGAGCCTGTGCCTGCCGCACATTTATCATTCAGATAAAAATTCTCTACATTATTAAAATCATCACACCTGATTATCTTTATGTCTTCACCGCCAATATCGATAATATTTTTCGGTCCCGGATAGTAATAAGAAACTGCTGCTGCTGCGCAGTTTATCTCAGTTTTGATTACTTCAGAATCATGAAAATGCTTTCTTCCGTACCCTGTGGAACATGTATAACTGACCGGGTATTCAGAACGGATTGCTTCCAGAACATGCCTTAAGGCTATTTTATCCCTGTTTAAAGTTTTAAGCGTTGAATTAAAAACAATTTCATCATTGGAATCGATCACAGTAAATTTGATATAGGCTGAGCCGAGGTCAATTCCAAGGAAATGATTTTCGCCCTTAATTGGAGCAGCTTTTCTATCGTGATGCAAATGTATCTGGTGATGCTTTGATTTCTTTTCGGGCGGATTTAAACCTGTTCCCGAGAACTGTGAAATAATATTTTTGTGCGTCATTGCTTTTACCATATTGGTAAATGCCAGGTTCAATGATGTTCTGATATAGTGTTTTCTGCCGTATTCAACTATCGCACCATTAAAATAATCTATTTCCGTTTCTTTATTATTTATCAGGTCAACTGCAAGCGAGGGGAAGTGATTGCCGCCTCTTCTAAGGTATCGCATGCATTTTCTTATAAAATCATCTTCAAACTTAATTTTTTCAGCTTCAGCAACTTCGACAGCTTCCTGGATGAGCATTTCAACAATCTCTTCCGTATCGGGGATATCCATTGCTTCTTTCATTGTTAACTTCCCGATACCACAGATTGCACTGAGTGCAGAATTTAAGATGGTCTTCTCCCATATTCTTTTTAAAATATCATATGAATTAACAGCTTCTGTTGTCAGGTTAATACTGTTTAACTGCCCGGCTATATATTTTGCTTCATTAGCGTGACTGTCATCCATTGAAGCTATGTAATTAGGCGGGATGAAAAACGTTACTTTTACTATATTCGGTGCATTTAAATTACCTGCATAATTTACTACAAACCTGAGTGTTCTTGATTCTCCAAAAACACGTGACAGCATTTTCTCGGAATCAATACCGTTCTGTGCACTTACTACACAGAGGTTATCATGTTTTAATTTAGCTGCTTCAGAAAGAACAGCCGACATCTGGTGGGTCTTTAAAGAAAAAACTAAAATATCGGGCATAAAGTCTTTAAGTTCCTGAATGCTTGTATAAACCTTATCAAAGAAACAGTGCTTATTAATACTCTCTTCTAAGCGGATTCCTTCTTTTCTTATTAAATTAATTTTTATCTTATCATTATCACAAATAGCAAGGTCGCATCCGGCTTCCTTTAAATGAACAGCCAGAATCATACCTACGGGACCCAGGCCGATAATTCCAATTTTTGGAAGAGGAGTGCCGTTTTTGTTTATTTCGTTTTCCATAGCTGTTATATTCTAATTGCCCTGATTGCAGGCAAACCTCATTTATAAATTTTCTGGTTTTCTATTTGCTCAACGAAAGTTTCTATCTTGTTTATTGTTTGTCCTTCAGAAAAGAATCTCAGGTCGTTCAGGTCACCTTCCACAACAAGGTAAGGAATTTGAGTAATTTTTTTTAACCGCAGAGGCAATCCAAACCTGGAGTTTGAGTTGTTAAAACAGGTTTTGGAATCATGATAAATAATACCATCTATTTTGTACTCCTCGAACCATTTTTTAAAAAACTCAATTTTTGCTTTTTCACTTCTGTTTATAAAAATTTTAATATATGCTAAAGCAGAAGATTCAAGCGGATTTTCTTCATCAAAATCATCAAATATCCAGCTATTGCAATATGTTGAAGCAACAACCACTGCGTTGCTTTGCGAGAACAAATCGGATAATACTCTTATCTTGCCCCATATGGGCATTCCATCCCAGAAAAGCCTGCAGTTTTCCTCTTTCAAAAATCCCTTGCCTTGCTCAACAAACTGCTGCAGCTCGCTTAATAAAACATTGTAATAATCCTTTGCTTCCTGTGTTCCTCTCATAACTACAATTGGACCCATATGGATTGTGCCGTCAAAAAAGTTAAATGGTGCAGGGATAGAAGTTGAAGTCTTTAATACATCCTGCCATAATAAGGTGGCTTCCTTACTTAATTTTAATACATTTTTGAATTTATCCAAATCAAACTTTATACCGGTGACTGATTCACAAACAGTAATAAGCTTTTTAAACTGGCTTATGACAACTTCAACCTCTTCAATTCTTACCTCATCTAAGTATCTTGGAGGATTAATTCCAACAACAGGGCATTTAAAATTATCAGCATAAAAAGTAAACCAGTCTTCAACTTCTCTGCATTGATTTGTACAGTAAACTATTAAATCGGGTTTTGGTATAGAATCTAAGCCGTAATGCTTTTTCAACGGAGTTTCATTGCAAAGGAAAGCACCTATATCACTGGTTGTGTATGAACAAATCTGGTTTGAGTAACCGTTTTTCTGTGCATTGGGGATATATATATCTGCTATTCTTGATGCACCAAGCAAAGCACCATGGTTCTCCGGAAAATATACATCAAATCCAAACGACCGGAGAAGTTCTGCCGGTCCAACACTTGTACACCACGCAACTTTTCTTCCACCGGTCCCAATACCGGTGAAATAGTTCTTCATTACTTCTTTTAATAAGCCGGTCGATTTTATTTCAATCATATTATTTTAATTAAAACGAATTATTGCTTTCCATTTAAATAAATTATATAGGTTTGTTCTTTAACGGGTTCAATTGAACCATATAGTTTTTCCAAATGAGCTTTATAAATACCTTTAACATTATTTGGAGCAAGCTTAAGTGATGGGGTAAGTGTACCATTATCAACCTTCAATGCATCATCTATAATCATAGCAGCTTTTATTACAGTATATTTTTGCTTTAAGCCGTTGTTAATATTTATAAGGCATCCTTTTAAGCAATCTGACAGTTCGCAAAGGTCTTTTGGACAGTTACAATCATGAATATCGATATGATGTCCGTTTTTAGATTCTTCCAGCAGCATTTTATCAGGAAACAGCAATGCAACAGGATAATTTCTCCCGTTCCCTTCAACCAATGCATATGATATATAATGACACTTATTGGTTATTATGTTTTCCAGTTCTGTAGGAATAATTTTCTCTGCATTGGATAATTTAAATATCCTGTCTTTTCGTGTAATAAGCTTAAATCCTTTATCGGTGAGCTCTCCGATATCACCCGTACAGAACCATCCGTCTTCAGTAAAGCTTTTTTCATTTTCCTCATCATTCTTATAATAACCGACCATAATATTGGGACCGCTAACCTGCATTTCATTATCATCAGCTAACCTTATCTTTACACCGGGTATAGGAAAACCTATTACGCCCGGTTCCCGTTTTAATTCCGGATCTGTTACTGTACAGCATGGTGAAGTTTCGGTTAGTCCCCACCCTTCAAGCACATTTATTTTCCGTTTTTCAAATTCATCCGATATATGATGCGGAAGCGGAGCTGCTGCTGTAAAAACAAATTTCAGTTCTTCATGGAAGAAACATTTTTCTATCTCTTTATCCCTTAATGTCATATCGATAAGTGAGTGGTATATCATCGGAACACTGAAGAAAATTGTCGGCTTTACCAGCTTCCAGTTTTCTAATATAGTATCCGGATTCAAGCCATTGCTTGATTCAAGAGAAATTGCAGCGCCATTATATAAAGCAGTAAATTTTTCGAATATCCCGCCAAAGCTGTGATGCCAGCGTAAGTAACTTAAGAACCTGTCGTTTTCATCGACATTCCATATTAATTTTAAAGCCGCCTGCTGAGATAAAATATTTTTATGAGTTAACTGGACACATTTTTGCCTGCCCATTGTTCCTGAAGTGTACATATTAAGGCATATATCATCGGGCTGAGAATCAAAATTCAGGAATGAGCTGTTTCCGTTTTTATCCTTAAGCAATTCTGAAAACCAGGTAAGGTTATTATAATTATTATCAGTAATTTCATCAAATGAAAAAATCCTTTTTAACTTTAAAGAAGGATTTACCCTGTCTAGCTGCGACTTGTCACCAACGGCAATAAACTTAGCATCCGAATGGTTTATTAACGATTCAACAGTACCCTCATTATAATTGAAAAAAATTGGAACGGATATACCGCCTGAAGACATCACCGCAAGCTCGAGCAGAAGCATTTCAAGCCGGTTCTTTGAAAATACCATAACCTTATCGCCTGCTTGAAAATCAAAATTTTTCAGGTTGAATGCAATATTTTCTATCTTGCTTAAAAACTCATTCCATGTAATACCAGCATAACTGTTATTTATTCTTTCCTGATAAATTATTCTGCTGGAATATTTTTTTTGGTTATTGCTTAGCATTGTAGCAATATTAGGAATTAAAGCTCCTAATTTTTTTCCCGATTCAATGACTTGCATGCTGATAAATTTTAATTTGTGTAATAAATATTATAGAAATATTTTCACAACAATTCGAGATTTTTATTTAGAATTAAGCAGCATATATAATGCTTTTCTTTTCTTTCAATTTAAAAAACCTGAATCCGCTCCACAAAGCAGCGCCGTATGCTCCTGCATAAATTGCATCATCATTAGTAGTAATATCCCATTTGTATTTGCTTTCGGTTTTCAATTCATTAATAGCCTGTACCATACCGGTATTCATAGCCATTCCGCCGGTTAAAAATATCGGGGATTCAGCTTTTAATGATGACAGCAAACGTATGACTCTGTTTGCTATGGATAAATGTATCCCTTTGATTATGTTTTGAGTAGAAATTCCTCTTGATACCATATTAATTACATCGGTTTCAGCCAGTACTGCACAAATACCGGAAGGAGTTTCCGGGTTTTGAGACTGCAGTGAAATACTGCCGACTTCTTCTATAGCCAGGCCGAGATACCTTGAAATATTCTCAATAAACTGCCCTGAACCTGAAGCACACTGTCCGGTCATTTTATAATCCAGTACTTTACCCTCATGATTTATTTTTATCGCCCTGACATAAAGAGCACCCATATCAACAACAGTTCTTGCTTCGGGAAAAAAGAACTGCCCGCCTTTGGCATGTGTAGTCATGCTGTAGAAATGCCCGGTCTTCCGTGTTACCATTTCGCCTTCGCCTGTTGATGCAGAATATGCTATATCTGTGTGTTTAAGATTATTTTTTTCCAACAGGTATTCTATAATTTCTTCGGATAATACAGAAGGATTTCTTTTCCTGACCTTCTCACACTTTTTATCAATTATGGTGCAGTTATTTGAATAATGCATCAAGGCAGCTTTTATGTAGCTTCCGCCTACATCTATACCAAGTGTAATTATTTCGTTTGACATATTTGTTTATTTATTGCTTATACAATCTTTATTGTACAGCTATGTTTAACAAATGAAAATTTAATTTATGTTAACATTTCTTCTTGCAAACATTGCACCGCCTAATGCACCCATAAAAATAGAGTCTGTATGTATGTTGATCTTCAAATCATCCCCGTAATTTTTTTTAACAAGCTCGGTAACATATTTTAAAACAGCTTTATTTCTTGCAACACCGCCTGTGAAAGTAAATTCATTTCTGACACCGCCGGAACGGGCTATTAATGACATTGCACGCATTACAATTGCCTTATGAAGTCCGGCAAGAATATCCTCACGCTTTTCGCCTACATTTAATTGTTCTCTCAGCTCTGCACCGGCAAATACAGTGCAGGTTGAACAGATATTAGTTTCTTTAGTTGCGCTAAGAGCTGTTGAGCCTAATTCATTAAGTGAAATATTTAATTCATCGGCTATATAACCGAGGTATCTTCCGCAACCTGCAGCACACCTGTCATTCATATAAAAGCTTGTTACCAGTCCGTGCGAATCAACCTGAATTGCTTTAGTATCCTGCCCGCCGATATCGAGTACGGTTCTTGTTCCGGGAAATATTGCATGTGCTCCGAATGCATGGCAAAGAATCTCTGATTTAATGCACTCTTCCGGGAATGGTAGCAGTGCCCTGCCGTAACCTGTGCCAACCATATTCGAAATGTGAAAATCCTGCCCGGCAACTCTGTCAAGATGCTCCTTGAATGTATCTGTTATTTTGCCGTAGCTGCCCTTCAATAGATTAAGCTCAGCATCAAAATGAACACTTACATCATTATAGGTTCTGTTTGCCAGACCGTTATATTTATCTTCGAGAATGCTCATAGCATCGTAAACAAGCTCCCTGAAATCAAATTCAACCATTTCATTTTCTACCGGCGTAATGCTTTTATCAAAAGCAAGCATTAACGGTTCAAACATATCTATATCCAGTGCTGTAACTTCATCGTGATATTTTTCATTTACAATATCTCTGAAAAATTGGTTCTTTGAACCCAAATTACCGCTCAAATATTCATCTTTTATTAAAGTGTCAATCTTCTCTATTATATTTTCTATGTTTGTATATATTTTATCCCTGATAAAATCAGAAAAACGTGACTCAACTGTAAGTTTTAACTGGCTTAATAAGCTGCTTAATCTTTTTTTAAACTGCAGGTACTGGAAAGCTTTTTCAATATCATCAAGATATCTTTGATAAATCGGATTTATCTTTATTTCTTCATTAAGAAGTTTTTTTATTAAAAAAAATCTTGCATTGTATATAGACTCCAGCCGTGCGATATCAACAGCTACCCTGTAGTTTGCGCGGGTATTTGTTATCCCCCTGCCAATTATCTCATCTCTATCGTTAATGATAACTGCTTTGGATGTTGTTGAGCCAAGGTCAACGCCTAAATAATATTTATTCATATCACTGCTGTTTTATCTTTTAAAATAACTCTTCGCTGGTCAAGCATCTGGAAAAAAGAATCAAGCCTGTTTTTGATATTCGAGAAAGAAAAATATCTCGGGTCAACCAGGTCGGATTCTATAAAGCCTACGGGGGTTTCAAGGTCTTCCTCTATTTTTCTCATCATTATAAGCTGACCTGCAGAAAATGAATTACAGCTTTTTATTGAGTTAACAAGAAGCCCGTCAGCATTGTAATCTTTTATATATTTAGACAGCAGGCTAATCCTTTGTGTAAGATTTAAATTAGTATAACAATTCATACAATATTCAGCTAAGCTTTCAAACGGACGCTTAACATCATGCCTGAATCCCAGGTCATGCATACCGCCTACTTTAGTGTAAGTAGAGGCAACAACTACAGCACCATGGTCATAAAATAACTTCCAGAACTCCCTGAAGTTTGTCCAGTTAGGAGGTCCTTCAACTACAAGCCGGAATCTTTCTTCCATTACTCCTTCCGGGGTTACAGGACCAAGCTTGTTTTCTACTCTGTATTCAATTTCTTTTAAAAGCTCTGTGTAATAATCAACTGCGTCTTTAGTCCCTCTGAACCCGATATTGATTGGTCCTATGTAATACACACCTGCGAAATATGCATCAATTGGAGACGGGACATTTTTCGTAGTATCAAAAATCTTCACTATAAGGTCTTCAATTTCAATTGAGTTCTGAATAATTGCATTTAACTTTTCTTCATCCAGCTTTTTGCCTGATACCAATTCCATTTTTGGAATCACTTCTTCTTTAATCTGCTTTACCATATATTCAGTCATATCAGGTGTTATTTTTCCGCTCTCCTGGTAAGGAGTATGAAGCATTGCAATAGGAACACCGGGATAAAGCTTTTCAAGGTTCTCAAACCATTTCATAAAAGTAAAGCACCCTGTATAACTAAGGAGTAAAAGGTCCGGGTCAGGCAGTTTTTTTCCTGTAGGTCCGATATTTCCGCTCAGCATCATACCTATATCACATTTCACATATGTACAAACATCTTCCGAATGCCCGAACTTTTCAGCCTCACGGATATAGTTTCCCGAAAGCTTCCTCATTCCGGACTGCAAAGCATTTATTTCCGGGTATACGGGAAGCATATCGAATGCAAGTATCAGCTCTGATAGATTACCGGGAACAAATGTATAGACAACTTTTTTGCCTGTTTCATTTGCAGCGCTGAGTTCATCAAACAAACGGGCAACCATCTCCTTCTGGAGAACCATGCTCTTTTCTTTTTCTACTTCTTTAGACAAGGCTGTACCTTATTTAAATTATTAAATAGCAGCTGTAAAACTTATTATATTATTAATAAGTAACCGTAAACATTATTAATTATTAACTGGAAACTGTATCTTCCCACAACTTTATTGAGTCGGAGAATGCTCCGACCTGTTCTTTAATTACTTTATACTGCCCGGTATTTTCATTGTACTGGAAGCTGATGTAACGGATGTTTGCATCATCACATGCTTTCTGCATTACCGGAAGATCCAGAAGTGCAGGGTCACAAAAGCTTGGGGCAGCAAATATAATTCCGTCGGCATTTCTTTCCTTAATTAACTGTACAAGCTGTTCGCCTTTTGGCTTACCAACCGAATATACAGAGGACGAAAAAGTACTTAGATTCATGTAAGCTTCCGACAGAGCATTCAGCGGGTCATCAGTATTATCGGCAACATCGCCTTTCATCCATCTGGAGCCAAGCAATAAATCATCATCTACTATGTAACAGCCTGCCAGCTCGATTGTTTTTATTAATCCGATCGGCGGCTGTTCACAAAAGGCGCCAGAAATAACTACTTTTATTTTATCCATTGGCTCTCCGTTATTGATGTTTAAGAATTCAAGAACATCTTCAAGTATCTTATTATGCTCTTCTACAGTAATTACCATTCCTGCCCTGACCACATAATAAAGATTTTCAAATGATATTCTCCACGGATATTCCTGCCGGATATTATATATTTCTTTAAGAAGCCTTTGATTAATATTATAAAGTTTTATGGAGTTGTTCAGTTTTTCCGGTGTGACTTCAATGTTATTTATTTTTTGAATCTCATGAAGTATATGGAGTAGTTCTGTTTTATAAAACTTTCCTCCGATGTGAGACAGAAAGTTTTGAGGGTAATCGAGATATTTAACAAACTTACCTTTTTTAAGAATCTGGAAAGTCCCTGAAAGATTTCTTATAACATCACAAATGGATGGAAAAATAAACCCATCTATTTCGTCAAGGTTGCCGTCAAGTGCAAGCTCAATTATTCCTCTCGGAATGTGACAAATATAAGATTGGTAGAAAGCATCACCTTTGATAATTTGCTTGCGGTCTCCTGTTCCCAATATACCAACAGCAAGAGCATTAGCAGCGTGAGTTATCTCCCTTGGAAAATAAATGGGCATGTATCCAATCAACACTCTGTCCGTTTGAGCTGACTTCCAGTTCTTTGCATAAGAAAACTCAAGGTCAAAAGCCAGTTCTTTACAGTGTTCTAATATTTGGTCAATGTTTTTCAATACCCGATATATATATCTATTTATCTAAATATCGCTATGTCAAATTATCAAATTTCTAATTAAATTGCAAGTATCTAGATTGATAATAAAGGATTTAACCAAAATTAACGAATGTTAGTTAGCGAAAATTAATAACATACGGTATGAAAAAAAATTTGACTGCTGTTGTGTTAGCAGGCGGTAACTCGGCCAGAACTAATAAACCAAAACTTTTTCTCTCCTATTCGGAGCGTATGACTTTTATTGAGAAAATTATTAAGGCTTACTTTAACCTCGGTTGTAAGAAGATTATTATCGTACTCAATAAAAAATTTTCCGAAAATGCAGTTATAAAAAAATTAGAAGACAGTTATAACATAAAAGTAACAATAAACGAGCATCAGGAGCGTGGAAGATTTTATTCATTATCGCTTGGTTTGGCTGAAGCAGACGAAAAATCTTACTTATTTATTCAGAATGCTGACAACCCGTTTATTAGTGTTCTTCTGCTCAAGAAAATGTATAATAAAAGAAACATTGAACGTTATGTGATTCCTGTTTATAATGATAAGTCAGGACATCCGGTTTTAATAGGTGAAAAGATAATCAGGAGATTAAAAGAAGAAAAAAATATTAATTCAAACCTGAGGGATATATTGCACGAGTTTAATAAAATAGGTATCCCGGTTAAAAGTGAAAATGTTCTTGCAAATATAAATACTATGGCCGATTACCGAAAATATTTTATTAATAATAAATAAAAAATATTTCTGATAAATGAACAGTATCTATGACGAAATATTAAAAGCGGGAAGAAATAATCGCAAGACCGCATTATGTACAATAATTTCTACGAAAGGTTCCACGCCGCGTAAAACAGGTGCTAAGATGCTAGTATATGAAGATGGCACGGTTAAAGGCAGTATAGGCGGCGGTGAACTGGAGTTAAGTGTTATAAAGGATGCATTAAAGGTTATCAAACAAAACAAAGCTTGTGTTTTTAAACACGATCTCCTCTACCAGCATGCAATGTGCTGCGGAGGAACTGTTGAAATATTTATAGAACCATTAATGAATAAAAGAAAGCTCTATATATTTGGTGCAGGACATACAGGAAATGCCCTTGCACAATTTGCATCATCGCTTGATTTTGATATATTCATTATAGATGACAGGAAAGAATATATTGATTCAATTAATGTCGCCGGAATAAACAAGATGAACCTGGAATTTCTGACTGCTTTAAAAGCTCTTCCTTTTGATGAAAATGTTTTTATAGTTATCTTAACATACAGCCACCAGGCAGATAGGGATATTTTAGCATACTGCATAAAAAAGCCATTTGCATATTTAGGGATGATAGGCAGCAGCAGGAAGATAAAGATGACTGAAAAACTTTTTCTGGAAGGTGATATAGGCACTGAAGAAGACCTTAAGAAAGTAAATATGCCGGTTGGACTGGATATTAATGCAGAAACACCAGAAGAAATTGCAATTAGTATTTTAGCTGAAATTATAAAAGTAAAAAACACGGTGCATGAAAAATAACAGGATAGCCATTATTACAGGTGCCGCCAAAGGAATTGGCAAAGCAATATCTGAAAGACTATCAGAGGATTGCTGCTTCATCTGTGCTGTTGATATTGATGATACCGAAGGGAAAAAGTTAATTAATGAGTTGGGAGAAGAGAAAGCAAGGTACTTTAATTGCGATATTAAAGATGAACAACAGGTAAAGAATCTTTTTAATAGTATTGTAAAGGAATACGGCAAGGTTGATATTTTAGTTAATAATGCCGGGATTATAATAGACAGGCTTATCAATAAAATGAGCCTCGATGATTTCGAGCAGGTTATAGATATTAATTTGAAAGGCACATGGTTAATGTGCCGCGAAGCAGCCATTGTAATGAAAAACCGGAAAGCCGGCAGAATAATAAATATTTCATCAAGGGCATGGCTTGGCAATCCGGGACAGACCAATTACTCCTCTTCCAAAGCAGGTATAGTAGGGTTAACCCGCGCTCTTGCACTGGAACTGGGAAGATATAATGTTTTTGTAAATGCTATTGCACCGGGATTAATAGATACTCCATTAACACAGGCATTAACTCCTGAAGTACGGGATAAATTAATACAGGCACAACCAACAAAAACTATCGGCAAACCGGAAGATGTAGCAAATGCTGTTGCTTTCTTATCAGATGAAAAGACACAGTTTATTACAGGTCAAACCATTTATGTTGATGGCGGGAAAAGTATTGGAGCAAACTTTTAGCAGCTAATGAAGCAAATTAAATTATACATAAATAATAAAGAGTATGACTTTTTAGTTAAAGGTCATGAGATGCTTTCAACTGTAATAAGGGAAAAGGCAGGATTAACCGGAACTAAGTTAGGATGCGAACAAGGAAGCTGCGGGGCTTGTACTGTATTAGTGGATGGTTCTCCCCTATTAAGCTGTATTGCTCCTGCAATCAGGTATGACGGTGCCCGCATTACAACTATAGAGGGAATTGCAGTAAATGGTGAGCTTCATGATTTGCAAAAAAAGTTTGTAGAAAAAGGGTCAATACAGTGCGGATATTGCACACCCGGAATGGTTATGAGCATACTTGGCTACTTAAATAAAAATCCTAATCCCTCCTCCAATGAAATAAAAGAAGCTATATCAGGTAATCTTTGCAGATGCACGGGTTATAAAAAAATAATTGAAGCAATTTCCGAATATGTTTCAGAAAAGAACGGTAATGCTTTACCTGATAAGAAAAAAAAAGCAGAAAGTGATTCAGAATTCAGTGTAGTAGGAAAGCCGAGATCATATATTGAAGCAAAAAAGAAAGTTAAAGGAGAAGCTGAATATGCAGATGATATCAGAATAAAGAATGCTCTTCACTGCAAGTTTCTTAGAAGCACTTATCCTCATGCAAGAATAGTTAATATAAATACTGCAAAAGCAAAAGAATTGCCGGGAGTAAAAGCCGTAATAACCGGAAAGGACATTCCAATCAGTTTTGGTGTATTGCCTATTTCGGAAAATGAAACTGCAATGGCGGTTGAAAAAACAAGATATATCGGAGAAATAGTTGCTGCAGTTGCTGCCGTTACGGAAGAAATAGCTTCAAAAGCATGCGGACTAATTGAGGTAGAATACTTGGAGCTTAAACCATTCTTTGAGATAGAAGACTCACTTAAAGATACAGGTGAAAATGAAAAGATACATCATCAGACTAAATTAAACAATAACATCCATAAAACAGCAGAACTCAGATTCGGTGACCAGGAAGAGGGAATAAAAAATTCCGAATTATCATGCAAGCTTGATTTTAAATTCCAGGGATTAAACCATGCATTCACCGAGCCGCATGCTGCAACAGCATATTGGGATGAAAACGGGTTAACAATTATTACGGCAACACAGGTACCGCATTACCTTCATAAATATCTTGCAAAAGTATTAGAAGTACCGATGAACAGGATAAGAGTAATTAAACCATATGTCGGCGGCGGATTCGGAGGGAAAAGTGATCCTTTCCCGCATGAAATGATTGTAGCTCATTTATCAAGATTAACCGGACAACCCGTACGTGTCAGATTAAACAGGGAAGAAGTTTTTCTTACCAATCATGGCAGGCATCCGACTAAAATGACAATGCAGCTTGGTATGGGGAGTTCAGGTGAACTTAAAACTCTTGACGCAGACATATTAATAGATGGAGGTGCCTATGGCAGTTTCGGTGTTGTTACAACATATTATAATGGTGTTTTATTACAAGCTCCATACAATATTAATAATTTCGGTTTCCGGACAAGAAGAGTTTATACAAATAAACCTCAAAGCGGAGCGATGAGAGGTCATGGTGCAGTTAATTCCCGCTTTGCAGTTGAAACATTAATAGATGAACTGGCAAGGAAAGCTGATATTGACCCGTGTGAGCTGAGATTGAAAAACTTTCTCGATTCAAATACACTGACCGTAGGGCAATTCAGAATTACATCCAACGGCAGTGCAGAGAGCTTAAAAGCAGTAATGGAACGCTCCGGATGGAAAGAAAAATTCGGGAAATTAAAAGAAGGTCACGGAATCGGTGTCGGATGCGGATTTTTTATTAGCGGAAGTGCTTTACGAATACACTGGAATGAATACCCGCAATCAGTAGTACATTTGAAAATAGATATGGACGGACGTGTTGTAATTAGCTCTGGAGCAAGTGATATCGGGCAGGGAAGCGATACAATGCTTGCAATAATAGTTGCCGAAGTTCTTGGAATTTCAGTTGATAATATTTTTGTATTAGCGGCAGATACTTTATTAACACCTATTGACCTGGGAAGTTACTCAAGCAGGGTAACATTCATGGCAGGCAATGCAGCTAAGATGGCAGCAGAAGAAATGAAAAGTAAAATTCTCACAGCTGTTGCAAGCGAATTTAAAGTAGTTGAAGATGAATTAAATATTACCAATAATAAAGTATTTTCTAATGACAAATCTGTTGAAATAAGCTGGGAAGATGCTATAAGAATTGCAACAAAGAAGAATGGTGCACTCCAATCCGGAGGACATTACAACTCACCTAAGCTGGGGGGAGATTTTAAAGGGGCGGGTGCAGGGCTAAGCCCCTCTTACAGCTTTGGAGCATTAGTTGCTGAAGTAAAAGTGGATGTAGAAACAGGGGCCGTAAAAGTACTTAATATGTGGGGAGCACACGATTGCGGCAGAGCATTGAACCCGCTCGCAGTGGAAGGACAATTGGAAGGCTCATGGCATATGGGACTTGGACAGGCTATGAGTGAAGAAATGCGGTACCATGAAGGACTTTTGCTTAACGGAAATTTGCTTGGCTATAAGATACCTACATCACTTGATACGCCTGAGTTTGATACTACAATTATAGAAAGTATTGACCCGGAAGGACCATTTGGAGCCAAAGAATGCGGTGAGGGAGCTTTACATCCTTCGATCCCGGCAATAGCAAATGCTATATATGATGCAACCGGTGTAAGAATAACTTCTTTACCGATTAAACCGGAGGATATATTGAATGGTTTAAAATTGTTAAAAAAGAAAAAGAAGAATTTTTCCGGAGTAAAGTAAAATTTGAATACAGAAGAAAAATTATTCCTTAAACCTAAAACTTTGAAAGAAGCTTTGGAATTTACTGCCTCTAATAGAGACGGCTTTAAATATATTGCCGGAGGAACGGACCTGCTGGTTAATAAATACCAGGGAAATATTGATACAGGATGCCTGGTTGACCTGACAGGCATAGATGAGCTAAAGCAGTTTTCAGTAAAGGATAATTTAATTTATATTCCGGCTTTAACAAAGTTGTCGGAACTGAAGGACAATATTTATATTAAAGAAAACTTTCCTGCATTAATTAAGGCGGCTGACTCGGTTGCATCTCCGCTTGTACGGAACACTGCAACTCTGGGCGGTAATTTATTGTGCGAGAACAGGTGTTTGTATTATAATCAGTCCGAATGGTGGAGGGAAGCTGTTGGTTATTGCCTGAAATGCAACGGTGATATTTGCATTGTAACAGGTACAGGGAAAGCATGTTACTCTGAATTTGTTTCAGATACAGCACCTGTGCTAATTAGCATGAATGCAAAAATTGAAGTTGCAGATATAAGCGGAACAAATATCTTAAATCTCGAGGATATTTATACCGGAGATGGTGTGAATCCCGTTAATTTAAGTAAAACATCTATTATTAAATCAATTGTTCTGCCAATGGATAAAGGTTACCGAACAATATTTAAAAAGCTCAGGCAGAGAGAATCATTAGATTATACTTCCCTGTCAATCGCAGTAACAACTGATAATTCCGGTAATGTAGTTATATGCATGAGTGGTGTTGACCCTAAGCCTGTAGTTGTTAGTGGGAATAATCATATAGATTATGAAGCAATGTGTAAAGAAGCAATTAAAAATTCACGCTCTGTAGATAACGACATGCTTTCGAGGAAATACCGTAAGGAAATGATTAAAATTTATTTACAGCAGTGTTATGATGAACTGTTCGGTTAACCGGGTCTAATTCTTATTTTCCCTGTTTTTCAAATGCTCAATAAGTACCTGTAAAGTTTCTTTGCTTAGTAAATTTATAAAATCTTCTTTAATAATCTTATAGTGATCATGTATTAAACATGGATTTTCATCCGAACATTCTTTTAATCCCAGCAAACAATTATCAAAAATATCGGTACCGTCAATAGCCTTAATTATATCCAGCATATTTATCTTAGTAGCATTTCTTTTTAATTTAAATCCGCCGTTCAAACCTTTTGTTGAACTGAGAATTTTATTTTTAACCAGGATACTCAAAACTTTGCTTAAAAAATGCGGTGGAATAGATGTTGCATCAGCTATTTCTTTAAGACCTACATATTTTTTTTCATTTGAATTATTCGCAATATAGAAGGTTGCCAAGATGCCATAATCGCAAGACTTCGTAAACATATTTGTGCTTTAATTAGTAGTAAATAATATATACAAATATAAATACAGTTAACTCAAAAAAATATACATTTCACATTGCTCTGTATAAATATTCAAATAAGAAAAAAATATAATTGAGCAGTGGCTGGAAGATAATATTATAAAAGAGTCATGGGTTATTGCCCCCGGTGCTGAATGATTATTGAGTTTTTCTGATGAACTAAAAAAGGTGGCCGGTAAAAATTAAACCTGCCGCACTTGAAACGGTACTTTACTGGATATCCGATGCAATACTTGCCAATTCTCTTTTTTATGAAGTTAATGAGGGCTCAAGCCGGATATCTGAAATAGTTGTTCTAAAGGATAAAAGTGAGATACGCATCAGCACTAAAAGGAACGGCAAACTGTTTAATTGTTTTTAATAATTACTTAAAAACTAATTCAATAATATTATAATGTGAAAGCACCAATAGCTAGCTATGCACATATAGTTTTAAAAGGATTTATAAAAAATAAATCCCGGAATATAATACAAACCTTTTTTGTTTTATTTCAACAATATCATTTTGCGTATTACAGAATTATATCCGGACTCCAGCTTACAAAAATATATCCCGCTTGGATATGATGAACCATCCCAGTTTGATTCATAATTTCCTGCCTTTAAATTATCATTAACCAACACAGAGATTTCCCTGCCAAGAATATCAAGTACAGTTAATTTCACATTTGATGGATGTGGTATAGCAAAATGAATTTTTGTAAAAGGATTAAAAGGATTGGGATAATTCTGTGATAAATAAAAATCATTTGGTACTTCAAAGCTAATTTGTTTAACTCCAAAAACGTCTTCATATCCACCAATGGCATTAGTATTTGTAACTCCCCAGCCTTTAATTGTGGTCAGTATATTATCTGTTGAGGATTGCGTAAATCCGAAATTTGTGTAAATTCCTCCTGAAGGAGAAACATACTGGACACTAAAGTTTGCTCCACCATTAGAAGAATACAAAATTTTATTATATGAACTAACCCAGAATTTTGCCCCCATGTTGGCGACTGTATAAAAATAACCTGTATCTGGCATACCACTTTTTAATGTCCAAGTGTTACCTCTATTACTCGAATAGTAACATAAATTGCCAACTGCAATACCATAATCAGAAGAATCTGTTCTGAAAGAAATCCCAGCTGTAAAATTCATTCCTTGAAGTTGAGTTAATGTCCAATTTACACCTCCATTTGAACTTCTATAAATTCCTGAGCTATCATAACAATTGGTTCCAAACATCATAACATTTTCATTTAAATACAAAGAATTAGGATAGCCTGTTTCAGTTTCTAAAGATGGCAAATTAGATATGCTGGTATCAAATGAAATACCTCCATTATTTGTTCTGAGCAAGGTCCATCTATATCCAACAGGGTTTCCGAATCCTAATCCATATGTTGAAGATAAGAATTTTACACCGCAAATAAGACCATATTGCTGTTCAAACACTTGGGTCCAATTTAATCCGGCATCAGTGGTCCTGTAGATATATCCCCCAATTGACGCAACATAAGGTGCACAAATAGCGGTGGATGAATCAATTGAAGTAATAGAATAAACATCACAGTTTGCAGGTAGGCCGTTATTTCTGGACTGCCAGCTAGTTCCTCCATTAGAAGTATATAGAATTGAATTCTGCTCACCGCATATCCAAATGATGTTCGAATTAACAACACTTACACACCAAAATGTTTTAATGGGAGGAGGCTGAATTTGTTCATTCCATACCTGGGAATAAATATCAGAAAAAAACACAGCAATTATTAATAAAATGTAAAAGTTTTTCATAAGTGTTTCTTTTTTATTTTTTAAAGTAAGATCTTTTTTATTTTATCTAGAACACTGCAGGAAGGTTTCTCTCCTAATTCTTCACAAAATACCTTCATCATATTGGAATATTTACTTCTGGCTAAATTAATGTTACCTATATTTACATATGCTTGAATTAAATTGAAATATGCATCTTCATTTAACTTATCAACTTTTAAAAGCTTTTCTGCATAAACTGTAAGTTCAAAATCTTTTTTCTTCTTAAGATAAATATTTATCAGTGTTTCACACAGAACAATATATTTGTTTAAATATTCTTCTCTCATTTCTTCACACCATTGTTCATATTGTCCTGCAAGAAAATCACCATTGTAAAGACGAATAGCTTTTGTTGCTGAGTCTTCTTTAATATCAATACTGGATTCTGAGGATTTAACTTTATTGTAAAGTTTATTGAAATCAATAGCATCAACCTTATAATAATAATCTTCATTCAATCGAAGAATTTTATCTTCATAAATCACGAAATTTATTTCCGGAAAAGTTGAAGCTCCTGTTTTTTTATCCTTTTTAGATTTTGGTTTGTCTACACTTGTCATCCCACTATTAAATTCTTTATAAACCGGTTTAACACAGTTCCTTATATTGGTAATTGCCTGGTGAAAGATATTTTCTGCAGACTCTGCTGATAGGTCACTAAAAAACATATCCATCATTTTATCTTTGGTAAACTTTTTTTCTGGATTCAGTAACAGGTAAACTAGAATTAATTTACTTTTTTTCCTTATCCATCTTTCTTCTGTTATAGGAACTCCCCTGACAAATAATTCTATGCTTCCAAATGTAAATAATTTAATATCATATAGACATTCGAGCTCATTTTTAAGACGTAACTTGCAATCTTCTGATAACCATTGATAATTTATTTTTTCGAATAATTGCAGTTTACAATTATTGATTAGATTTTTTTCAATACCATATGAAAAAGCCAGATCAAAAAGATATCTGAAATTCAAATAATTTTGTTCAAGAAATGAAACATATTTCTTGTTTGAAGAAACAGAAAGCGAAGAAGTCAGATATACAAGTGCAGCATCCAGTGAACCGTTTTTAAAATAATAATCTGCTAAATATAGCTCCAATTGGACCTTACTATTCAACATATTATGTGACTCATAATATTTTAATGTTTTTAAAAGCAACTTCTCAAACTCAGGGTCTGTCTGGCTTTTATTCAACAGGATTGTTTTTCGCAATTCATACTCCAGAAGTTCATATTCATCATTTTGTATTATATACTTAGCTGCAAGTTCATAAAACTGAGCTGCAATTTCATATTTGTTTAAGAAAGTACTCACCTCACCCATCAGAAGATAATACCAAAAAATAAATTGGGGTGTATTATTTTTTATTTCAATATCTATTAATTTCCAGTATGAATTAATACATTCTTCATAATCCCCGCATTCAAGGCAAAACATTGCTTTAATCCTGAGAAAATTTCTTTCAAAAAATGCAGAAGGATATTTTTGAGATATTTCATAAGCTTCATCAAGGTATGCCTTTGCTTTCACATACTCACCAGCGGATGATAATAATTGAATTAAATTTAAAGCTTGAAATTTTTTGTATATATTTTTTTCATTCTTAATAACCAACTCGTAATAAAAAAATGCTTTAACTAATTCACCTTTATCTAAGTATATATTGCCTAATAAATTAAAGATTTCAGCATTATTTCCTTTTATTCCATTTTCTTCAAGTAAACTTAAACACTTGTTTATAATATCAACAACTTCATCATATTTTATGGGACCTAATCTGTAATTTATACTTGCTTGCCAATAATATAATATTACTTTATTTTCCGGCTTATGTATTTTCTCTATAGCGTCGTTAAGATAGAATAATGCTTCATCAGCATTCCCCAGTAACCGGTATACATCCGTTAATTGCACAATACAATCGGTTAACAAATCTTCGTTATTTATAAATTCATTTAACATCAGACATTCCCTGAAACATATGCATGAGTTATTAATATCACCTTTTAAAGATTTGAGTAATTTGCCTTTATAAAACTTAAGAAGATAATTATTTGAAATACATTTTTCCGGAATTTCAGAAAGCCAATTCCACAATGTATTGAATCTCAATTCATCAAAAAGGGAAGGAAATAACTTTATTATTATTTCGATTGCACACTCATATTCTTTACAGAGCAGAGCAAACTTAATTGAAGATTCAAGATCATCGTGATTTTTATAGTAGGTATATATTTTTTTTGAAAGTCCGCAAACTTCATCCCCCGTTAATGTTTTCTTCAATTTTGTAACCAAGAATTGCTTAAAAAGCCCGTGATAATTATAACAGGTGTTCTTTGAGCTTGTATCTTCAGGAAATGATTCAGTACTTTCAATAAAAATATTTTTTCGTAATAAGTAACTGATAATTTTTTGGCTGTTACTAATATTTAATATATTATTGCATGTTTCAGGATTGAAATTTTCAAGCAGAGCAGTATTAATTAAAAATGTTTTTACATCATCATCCAGGTCATTAAAGATGTCATTGGCAAAAAAATAAAATATGTTTTCAGGCAGTTCATTCTTTCCAAAAGTGGCTTTATAGAAATCCTTACCATATGACTGTAATACAAGATGAATTCCGGTTATCCAGCCGTTAATTTTTTTTCCGAATGCAGAAATATCTTCCTCACGGTAATTAATAGAATAAACTTTTTCCAGGAGAAGAATTATTTCTTTATTATCAAAATATAATTCTTTTGAACCTATATAAAGCAGATTTCTTTTAGCTGAAAGAACTGCCGTGTCAAATTTCGGTGAAGTACGGGTTGTAATTATTATGTGGAGATTTTCGGGTAAATCGGCTATTAAATTCTTAAAAGTCAGATTCAGCCATTCATCTTCTTCAAGCTTATGCAAATCATCTATTACCAGGTAAACATCATTTTTAAAACATTGCAGAAATTCATTAATAAATACTCCCAGAACTGTAGTGATTATTGTATTTAAATTATTAGGAAGGGACATGCTTTGCCGGAGTGATTCAATTACTTCAAATATATTCCCGCCAAAATTCTCCTGCAGTTTTCTTATCGAATGTATTATATAGCTTATAAAAGTGTAAAAGTTATTAACATCCTCAGTGGCATAATACCAGCAATATTGAATATCTGAAGTCAATAAAAAATCCTGGACTAATGTGGTTTTGCCATATCCTGCAGGTGATTCTACAATAATCACACTTTTCTGCTTGTTAGCAAGCATTTTATCTAATAATCGTTTCCTTGAAACGATATTATCAGGTATTTTTTTGGGGGAAACTCTATTCTGGAAAATAAGCTCGGGCATAATATACTATTATTTACAGCTTATTGATAAACTGATGTTAAATATAAACTTTTTTTTAAACATATGGTAAATATTTATTATGGTTTATAATTATTAATAATAACCTTTTGAGTAAATCGTACCTTTCACAAAAAAGTGGTTAATCTCGCAAATTCCCTCTGTTTTTCAACAATTTTCCTGTAAGGTTTTTGTAAGAAAGTCCCTAAGCTTTGAAAATAACTTTGTATAAGAAAAACAACCAAAATAGAAGGGACTATAAAAATGAAAACCGCAACCAAAACAAAAAAGAACAAAATACAGGCAAACAGCACTGACAATTTCAAATTCTACTGGATTTTTTTACCTGACGGTGCAGCCATTCAAAAACACAATGAATCCGATTACAGCCAATTCCTGAACAGTAACTACATAAGCAAATCAAACATTGACATTAACTAAAATTTAAACATAACAGGAGAAAAAAATGAAAACAATAAATTACATAGTTTCAATATTTCAGGTTATCGCAGTAATATTATACATTTTATTTTACAACTTCCAGTATTTCTACTGCATGAGATCAACTGTGATTAATTTAATAAACATCTTAATTAATTAATCTTAACTATCACTCAAATAAAACTTTACCAAAAGAATATTTGGTAATAAAAGGGCAAAGCATAAATTGCTTCACCCTTTTATATTCAGCTTATTATCTTACCAATTCGCAGAAAGAGTAGATATTAAATTAAACTCATCATAATTTGAATTATTATATATCCAGTCTCTATAAACATTTTTTTCAGCTCTTACATCAAGAGATAGATATTCGTTAAAAGCATATGTTGAATTAAGAAAGAAAATAAACTTTTTATTCATATCTTGTGAAACATCAATCCCGAAACCCGCATTGTTTGTCCAATTATTTTTGAGAACATAACCCGCAGTAAATCCGCCTGTAATTAATCGTGTATAACCGTTTAACTTATCTGACGTTTGAACCAAACCAATGTTTCCTGAAAGTGTCAGCGGGAATTTGAAGTTGAACATTTCGGTTAATGTAATATTTTTTGTAAAGCCGTCATTCCGGGATTTAAAAGTTGAATTATCCGTTATCCCTGCAGTTACAAAAGTCGATAATGTTAAACTGCTTACCTTTGTATTATACGAAGCAACAAATGTAAATGCATGTGTCTGGTCATTAGTCTTATCAGTATCATTGGAAGAGTTGTTTTTTGAAAATAACGGAATGTAGATTATTGCAAGTCGCGGGTATTTGGGAAAGTTCAATGTTAAGTTTAAAATACCCATCGTTGTATTTGACGTGAAGCTCTTCCAATTTTCTATCAGGTTATCTCTGAAATTCAGCACTTTTATACTTACAGCAATACGGTTCTTTACCAGCTTTTGGTCAAGCTTGTATTCGAACTCAAGCTTATCGTTTTGTGTAGATGAACTGCCAAGCGATTTGTAACCGGGTCCTATCATCGTTACCTTGAAATATGTCTTTGTATTTGATTTTTGGTTCTCGTATGACATTTTTCCGGATACATATCCATCTATACTGCTGGTTGACCTGGGATTGAAAATGTTCTTCAAAATTGTTGGTATTTTATCCGATGCAAGCTCAGGTGCTGTAACATCTGATGTAAATAATGATGCATTTACCTCACCTTCAATAGAGAATTTATTTCTGAAAAGGCTGAGCTTGCCTTCGGTTCCAACAATATAATTTGCTGCCGGTCTTAATACTGAATTCGTATCATTAACTTTTATTGAATTTTCAAAATCCTTTGCGAACAATGTTGTTATAAAGAAATGCGAATATTCTTTTTTTCCAATACCAAGTCTGCCTGCATAAATATTCCTGCGGAAAGTTTTGTTTTCTATCGGGTCTTTGTTCTTGAAAGCTGAACCCGCAATGTAAAATAATCCGGGATTAAACTCAAAGCTTAATCCTGTTTGAGGTACTCCGCTCAAAGTATATTTTGTCCATTCAGGATAAGTTGTGCCAATACCAAGTGATTTAAATGAGTTAAATGCTTTAAATATAAATGGCAGTCCGCTTGTGAATTTGTTCTTATATTCAGTTTCTATCTTATTTCTGTATTTTTCACCTTCTTTTGTAACCTTCTGTTCTATCTCATCTCGTTTAGATTCGAGATAATTTTGCACTTTCTGCTCAACTACATCTTTTAAAGTAGCCGGGTCAAAAGACATTCCGGCCATATTCATGCTTTGTTTTATTCCCTGCTGCCGGGTAGAAATTAATAAGTTTATCCCTAACGGAACTCCTTTTATATATAGAGTTGGATTTATCGACCAATCAGCGAACCTTTGCGGGTTGTTGGATAAAGTCCCCGTACGGTTTGAAGATTCTCCATAAATTTCCGAACTGCCCGAAAATAAAAACAAAGGAGTTTGTTTTTTCAGTTGTAATTCACTTGCTGATGATGGCTTTAACCGAAAGTTGTTAAAGGACATTGGTGGCCTATGAATCGGTATATGCGGCTTTTCCTTGCTCACCTGGAGAAAAATATTTGTGTCGTTCAAAGCTGAATAAGAAAACTCCTGCACATCACTTTTACTGATTAAGAAGTTCTCTATATAACAGCTAACCTGCCAGGCATACTTTCTTCCCGGCTTAAATTGCTTTGATGATGTGGGGTATTGATAAAAAGTATTTCTTAATCCCTGTATTTGATGAAACTCCGGATTAGATTCCATTGCATCGGTTCCGCTTTGAATGCTCATTATTTCAACCACAGAAATCATATATGTAACATTAGAAGTTGAACGCAGCGGTCTTGGCGGTGTCCACGAGAATGCCGGCAAATGAGCAGTTACAAGTTCTCCATCCTGTGGTGAGATAAGTTCACTTTGTGAAACACTTAAAACTTCCTGCATAATACATGTATTCCCAAGCGGAAGATTTGTAGCATTATCATAAAGAGTAATGCATATTTCATAAGAGCCATTTGGTAAAGTACCGGTTGTTTTGAGGACGTTTTTAATGTTATCTGCTTTTTCATCAACATCTACCGGTTCAACTTCACGGGGACTAACAATTTTAGTCCCCGGAGGTATATTCATAACAGCGGTTGTTCCTTCTACCACAACACCAAATCCTGCTTTTGTAATAATGCCTTTAAAATAACCGGAGTAAGTTGTCCCGGAATTATTTGTGGTAGTAAGTTTCCACATATCTTCAAGGTTTATTTTATAAGGAGGAGGCTGTTTTAGACGTACTATAACCTCACCCTGAGAATAAACCAGTCCGTTTGCAATGAAAACCAGGATTATTAATATGTATTTAATGTTGTTCATGTTTTAGACTTATATAAATTTTATAAAGTTTGTGAAATTGTGCTGGGCAGATTTCCACCCAGCACAAAAAATAATTCTAATGAATTTCACATTTAGAATTTATTATCATTATTTTTCTAATTCACTTAATTTGGGTGAAGGTATAGTACCTTTGTTTTCTATTACCTTTAGTTTTCTATCACTTCCCATTTGTATATCACAGCTAAATGAATTCCAGCTTAGACAATGACACCAAACACCATATGATATACGGTAAATCACGCCTACCTCAAAATTGCCATTAGCAGTTCCACCATTATAGCCGGGAAATGTAGTTGAATTATAGGTCCACCATGCTGGAAGGTTTTCTGCAATTGGAGCTGTACAATTACCACTTGCATCAATGGCGCAGACTTTCCACCAGTAACCGCAATCTCCCGGCCAATTAAATGAATGTCCTGATGGCGGTGGTGGTTGAGTTGCAATGATATTATAAGTTGATGCACTGACCCAATTTGTTTGAATTGTGAAATGAGTAGATTGTATATCAACTTGCTGCATCAATTCCTGAAGGCAAATATCATCTAAACCTACATCGTTACCCAAATAACCCTGGGTTGTAAGTACAAGCTCAATATTTGCCGAACTTGAATTTCCGGAACTCCATGTTTCACTTAATTCTGTCCAAACTCCATAATTATTTAGCTCAATTTCCGGACCTATATTAACATTATTAATTCTCAATTGCACTTTGGGATTTACAGCACCTGTTATGTGTAAACTATCAAGGTTTATTAACCATGCACAAAAAACATATTGCTTCCATGGTTGAATTTTATTTTCTTCAACCGGCTGATCAATTGATTGTTCCCACATTACAGTTGTATTATTCATGAACCCATCACATACTAAAAAGCTTCCGGTTCCATTAGCTGACGTATGATCAAATGAATGCCATTGAGGATTTATTGTATGTGCATTTTGCACTATGTTGTATGTCCCAGGGCCATAAGGTGAAGTATTATCAAACGCAGCACTTGATGTAAATCCTAAATTACCGGCATTAAAATTACCATTTACGGTTAGCGCAGGACCTGTTGGTTCATTTTCACACTCACTGCATTTAGTAACTGAACACTCACTGAATGATATATCATCTAAGGCTACATCATTTCCACCATATCCTTGTGAGGTTAATATTATTTCAATATCCGCAGAAGTAGAAGTTCCGGAATTCCAAATTATTGAGCCAACTCTCCATCCCTCTCCTTCTGAAAGTGTTTGCGGATTGCCAATAGGTATTCCATTTATTTTTAGTACTAGTACTGGATCTTCCATATTATTCGGTGGTGTGACAAGATTTCTTGCCCATGCACAAAACACATATTTTGTGTTTTTATTAACAGTGATTGAGTTTGATGTATGCCAAAGACTTGTATTTCCTGTACTAGCTCCATCACATACAAAGAATGAGCCTGATGCCGTTCCACTTGTGTGGTCAAAAGGGCTCCATGCATTATTTTTTAGTGAAGCATTTGAACAAACATCAAATTGATTAGGTGTTAATGCAGTGGTGTGGTTATATGATGCACCGGATGTAAATCCCACATTTCCTCCACTAAAATCTCCATTTGTTAAAAGATTAGGACCTTGAATTGTTCCTTCACCGCAGACTTTACATTCTAATGCATTACAAGCATTAAATGAAATATCATCTAATCCTACATCGTTACCGATTAGATATGGAATACTTATCATAACAATCTCAATTATTGCTTGTGTAGACGTACCCGAATTCCAGAATTCACTAAACGTTCTCCAGTTTTGTATATTTGTAAGTGTGACAGTACTACCTATATCAGTACCGTTTATTCTTAATTGTAGTATAGGATCCACTTCATTTTGAGGAACATTAGGTCTGACAAGATTTATAGTGGATGCACAGAAAATATATTTTGTGTTTGTATGTAAGTTTGATATATTATTTTTCCATATAACTGTTTGTAAATTTCTATTGCCATCACATACTAAAAACTTTCCCGTACCGGTACCCGATGTATGGTCAAATGAATGCCACGCAGAATTTTTAGTATTAGCATCTGCAACCACATCATACTCACCACCATTACCTAAAAATGAACCGGAATTAAAATTACTATTTACGGTTGTAAATCCTGTATTCCCGGCATCAAAATTCCCATTTATTAAAAGATTGGGACCTTGTACAGTTCCGGCATCACACAATATACATTCACTGGGTTGATCTGGCTTCTTAACATAAAAACTATCGGTACAATAAATTGTTGTCCCATTATTTGTTGAACATTCATATCTAATATATGTTGGTAATAATCCGACGTTAAGACCTACCTGCCCTATATTATAATTACCAGTTGGTAAGTAGTAGCTTCCTCCCCAACTTACCCAATTATAAGGCGGGCTGCTGGGATTTAAATTTATATTCCATCCCGAAATATTGCTTGTTGCTGAAGTAAAAATTGCGGGGTAATCCAGAAGTTTTACCCAGTTATAGGAGCTAACCGTAGTATTTATTTTAAATGTAAAGTTTCCATAATTTCCTATAATTGGCTGCAAATCGGCATCTATATTTGTACAAATGTTCACCTGCAATGTTGTAAATGACACCATATCGCTTCTGAATTTATCTGTTTTTATCATCCATGTGTAGGATTTACCATTTATTATTATTGGGGCATCTGGTGGATATTGGTATGATGTATTGCCAATCTTTTCTTTGCTATAAAATATCCTATTCTCTTTAAAAGCCTGCTCAGGTGTTTGACCGTTTTTTAGCTCTACGATTTGCAGAGTATAAGGTCCCTTCAATCCCGTTCCTGTCCAAACAAAATTAATTCCTGCATTAGCATCAATTTCTTCACCATCATTCGGACTTATCAATACAATTTGAGATAAAGATTCTTTATTAATAATTTGTTCTATACATTGCTCTACATCTGCTGTAGAACCATCTTCAAAATAAGCGGAGATACAAATGGTATATTTTCCACTGGGTACTTCACCGGTTCTTATAATCGGCTCTTCATATTTTTTATTTACCCATTTTATATTGCCGCTTTTGAAGTCATCATATCCATAAGTTGATTTTCCTGACTTTACTTCAAATGGTTTGGTTTCACCTTCAACAATGAATCCGTTGGCTTCTTCTGTTAAGGTTCCTTTAAGGTAAATTGTGATTGGTGATTTAGTTAAGTTTGTTACATCAAGCTTCCAGAGCGAACCGGTTCCCAATTTGTTTGGAGGGGGTTGGTGAAGCTTAATTTTTATTTTATCGCTGGATTGTGCCAACTGGAAAAAGCCAAGTATTAATAAGCACAACAACATCTTTGGTAAATTTTTGTAAAACATTTTGTTTTTCTCCTTATTGTTATTTTTTAATTCTGCTTCTTTGCAGATACAAAGAAGCAGATGAATTGTTAAATATATTTAACTTAATCTTCTTACTTTGAATTTTCCATTTGTTATATTGACAGGTATTGTATTATCTCTATATAGTATTCCATTGAACCTTCCAATGATAAATCCTCCTACAGGTCCGTACTCATCAACAGTAATGCTATATGGCATAAAACGCATGTAATAATATTTTAACTGGTACATAACTCCCACATATATATTTGAATTAGAGTTTGTACTATCGAATGTACCTGTCTGATTACCTGGAAATAATAAACCAAAAAGGGCTGAATCACCATAGGTTCTTTGAACCGAAATAGAAGTGGAGTTGTATTCAGTCATATAGTATCCTGCATTTAACGGCTCCGGGAAAAATACGTTTTCATTATTAAAACCATCTCCGTTTATTGTAAAGCAATTTTCTTTATCTGAAGAAGTAGTGTCACATAATAAAATATCGTCCACTATAGTAGTATCACCGGATTGAGTTGTTGTTATAGTTTTCCATGCAGATGCCAAATGTTTAAAAGCAAAAACTTCATAATTGGTATTTGCTTTTGTTGTTAATCTGTAAGTCCCGTCTCCTTCTGTATATGTACTGGAAACTTCATTTTCAGAATTTTTAAATAATAATATCGCATTAAAAACAGGTTGGTTTCCGCAAATGACTTTACCTTTTGTCAATACAAACATCTGCGGACAATCAATTTTAATGTTGCCCATGTCATACACCTGTTGATTTGCCAGAGGACCAACTGTAAAGGGCGAAATTGTAAACAATCCATGATTCCAAATTGGATGTGCTCCAACAATAAATTGTTCACCAACTGGTGCTAATCGCTGAAAATATCCCTGGGCATTAGTAAAATTCCAAATATAACCGGTCAATATAATTGCTGATGGCAATGGACGGTTATTACAATCTACTACTCTGCCTTTAATAGTTGCACTGTAATATGGCTTCAGGCAGCCCCAGCATGTGAAATGACTTACATTCCCAATATATTTATCACCTTGCTTTTGTGCTGAACCATCTTCTTTCCACATTCCGGTATTTTCATCAAAATACCATAATGGTAAACTGGCTGGTGCACTAGCAATCAAGCCGGCAGGTATTGAAAAAGTAATTGTTGATGTGTTTCCGGGTTTCAGGTAAAGCTTTTCACCTGATTGAGTATATATTTCCGTATTCACAATTGAATAAGGTGATAAAATTGCATCTGATGAATCTGACCTTCTGGCTAATAAATCTCCTCCCGGCACTACTAATGGAAATTCTTCTGACGTTGGATCAATGGTTTTTGAAATGATATAAACATCCCCTGTATAAGTTACACCGCTGGAAAGCTGCAATGAATTTCCCTGAATCTGAATACTCGTTCCATCCGGCAAGGTTACTGTTCCTCCGGTGCCGCCATTTAGATTGTATGTAACATCCATTGTTAACATACTGATGCTAATTTGTGTAACTGAATTTGCATTTGGTATTGCCGCCGATATTGCATTGAAACAACCATAACGGCTGGCTTTTACAAATACCCGTTTTTGAGGTACATTAATATCCTGAAATATATATAACCCATTATTATTAGAAATTCTTGTTTGGTCTCCAATGGTAATTTCTACACCATTTAAGACATTTCCGTTTTCATCTTGTACAATACCTATCACTGTAGTTTTAACCATCGCACCCGAACCATTATTGTTTCCGGGATTGATAACATCATCACTGCAAGAGTAAAATCCTATAGATATTGTTAATATTGCTAAAATCAAACTGAACCACTTTATCATTTGTTTTTCTCCTATATGTTATATTTTAATTCTGCTTCTTTGCAGATACAAAGAAGCAGATGAATTGTTTATTTTATCTTACTAAAATCATCTTTTTTGTTTCATTGAAATCACCTGCTATTATCTTATAGAAATATATACCACTTGATAAATCACCTGCATCGAAATCGGCATTATAATTTCCGGCTTTCAGTTCTTCATTAACAAGTACAGAAATTTCCCTGCCAAGAATATCATACACAGTTAAATTTACATTTGATGTCCATGGTATGGAAAATTGTATCTTTGTTTTAGGATTGAAAGGATTGGGATAGTTTTGAGATAATGAAAAATTATCCGGTATCCGGGTCTGCTTATTCTGAACAAAAACCACTAAACTGTCTAATCTTGCTAAAAAACTATCTTCTTCGCCATTACTTGTTAACTGGATGTTTGGAGGAAAGATAGTATTGCCCGAGAATTCACCAGTAAAAAATATATAGTTATTGCTTGCTATACTAATTCCATTACCATGGTCAATACCTGTATTACCAGTACGAATAGCCCATGCAATATTTCCATTGGATTCATACCCTGCAAAAACAATATCTGTGTTACCTGAACTGACAAGATTAATTCCGTTAAAATTTGCAGTTGAGCTGAAGGAACCCACAGTATAGACATTTCCGTTTTCTAACAAGCTAAGTGCTTCAAAATAATCGTAGTTGGTTCCCCCTCCGCTTTTTGCCCATTCCCAATTTAATGCAGTGTTTATTTTTGCAATAAAACAATCATTGATTCCGGCAGAAAATAAATTAATAGTTCCAAATTGTATGTTTTGATAATAAAAACCGCAGATATAAATTTCATTAGAAGCCGAAACTGCAATATCAGTCGGCCAAACACCATCAGTATTTCCTGAACTCTGTAGTCCGGAAAGCGCATTACCATTGTTATCGTATTTTAAAATAAAAGCTGCTGCTCCATTTGCAGTAAAACTAATGCTTCCAAACAAAGCTGATGATGTGAAAGTACCTGTTATAATAAGATTTCCCGAATTATCAAACGCTGAACCATAAGCAGCATCGAAATTAGAACCACCTCCTTTTTTTGCCCATTGAAAGTTACCGGAGAAATTTAACTTCGCTAAAAATACATCTGCCCATCCACCTGAAACCAAATTAAATGGTCCAAATTGAGCATTGCCATAAAATTGCCCGGTAATAAACGAATTACCGCTTTCATCCACAATTATATCATCAACGAAATCATGCTCAGTACCTCCGCATGAAATAACCCATTGAATAAGCCCGGAACTATTATATTTAGCTACAAAAATGTCACTTGCGTGTCCATTTGCTGAGATTGATAATCCACTTCCAAAGTTTATTGTACTGTCATAATCACCGGTTACAAAAACATCACCGTTAGAATTTACATCTACTGCTCTTCCAACAATGTGACCATATTGTGAAGTACTTCCGGCTTGCTTCACCCATAACAAATTACCTGTGGAGGAATATTTTGCAACATACAAATCATTCGCACCTGTTGAGTAAATTGTTTGGCTTTCAAATGTTGCCGGTCCTTTAAATCTTCCTGTAACATATGAGTTTCCCTGAACATCACTTACAACACATTTTGAAGCATCACTAGATGGACCTCCGGATCTTTTTGCCCACATAAAACTTTGTGCCTGTATAACTTGTACAAAAACAATTAGAATGATAATTATTAATATCTTCATATTAATCTTTCAAAAAATATTTTTCTTTTTAATGATTGATTTAAATTTCGATTATGTAAAAACGCTGCATTGATTATGGATTTAAGTCTACTTTTCCTTATCATGGCTTTCAGAAATAAAACTACAGGATTAACATTTTTAAATAAGACCAGGTTTTAAATATAGGATTCTTAATAAGTGAAAGTAGTGTGACTTTACACTTTCCTTTGTTTTTCAAGAAAGTATTATTGTTAATATATTAATTTTAAGTGTATCCTGTTATTATGGCCTTTTAACAGGGAAGTTCAAATCAATTATATTTCTTCTTTTTTTCTGACAGTTTTTTTCCTGTCTGATTTTCTTGTTCCGCCCAATAAATTAATTTCATGTGCATCAATTCCAAACCTGCTTATGGCACCTGCAAGAACAGAAGTGAACATATCAGAAAGTATTCCCTCTGCTTCTTTTATTTTAACAGCTTTTTCATCTGCCTTGCTTAATATTTCATTATATTCGCTTAAGAGATGCTTACATAGGTCAATCTGCCGGTTAAAGTGCACCTTGGTCAAAGGTATTCCAGGACCACCATAGTCTATTTCATTACACATATCATCATCTATTTTTTTCATAGCTGAATACCTTAATAATGCTTTTTCCATAATCCGGGTAGGTTTTCTTTTTCTCAGTGCCATAGGTTTATTTATTATGCATTTTCTGTGTTTTTTGAAGAAATAGGTGGTTTTGTTCCAGTATTTATTGATTCTCTTGCAAATGTAACAGCTTTTGTTCCTTTGGCAAAAGAATCAAAAGCTATTATGTGAACTGTTTTTAAAACGTGGAATAAAAAAAGTATTTATTAATTGGTTGTTTTTACTGATTTTATATTACTGATGTGAATTTTCTTAAAAAAATTAATTCAGGCCAATGAAGAAAAGTGATATAACTGAGCTGCTCAGCTGCCTTTCTAAAGATGAATTTAAAAAACTAGGTGATTTTATTAAATCGCCATTCTTTTCGATTCCAAATAGAATTCATAAACTGTATGATATTTTTTATTCAAAATACACACAAGATAAAACACCGGAAGTATCACGTGAAGAAATAGCAGAATTAATTTATCAGGATGAAGAAAAAAGAACTGATAGTAATATCAAAAAGCTTATATCTGATTTTGTCAGGACATTTGAACTGTTTTTAATACACCTGGAATTTGAAAGACAAAATGAAGAAGAACATCAACTCCTGCTTTTAAAACATCTCCGAAAAAAATGTTTGACAGATAAATATGATATAAAATTCCAGGATTTAAAAAAACATTATTTAAAAAATACAAAGCGCGATGAAGAATATTATAAATTTGGCCTTGATTTAATAGATGAGGAGCTAAGTTACAAATTCAGTAAAAATATACTTGAAAACCCGGAACTTGAACAGGAGAAATCACTCCGCATAGACCTGAACTTTTTATATTCCAAGTTACATATCTTCCAGGCAATGTTTTCAAGACAATATTTCCTGGGAAATGCCCCCAAATATGAATGGGAGTTTCTAAATGAAATTAATGCATTTGTTAAAGAAAATATTGTATTCCTGAAAGAGAGCCATTACACAATTTATATAAATTACCTACTGCTTAATTTATTATTATCACCGGACCAAAAAGAATATTTTGATGAAACAAAACAATATCTTCTGGAAAACGAAAAGCTTATCCAGACAGATGATAAGGTAGCCTTTTTCGACCAGTTAATAAATTTTTGTATGTTAAAAGTAAATAATGGTGAAATTGAGTTTGAAAAAGATATTATTGAACTGGTAAAAAAGGAAGATGAACTTGATATTATTAAAAGAGCGAATGAATTGGATTTTGTAACTTTTAAGATAGTAATTGAATCCTGTATCGGACAGAAAGAATTTGACTGGCTTGAATATTTTATCGTAAAATACGGAAAGTTAATAAATCCCGAATACAGGGATAATATAATTAATATTTCTTATGCAAAATTATACTTATACAAGAAAGATTATCAAAAGGCACATCAATATCAGGAAAATATCAGTTACATAGATTATTTTCACTACATTGATGCAAAGCTTATATTAGCCAGGATAGGATATGAAACAGGTGACATAGAAGAACTATTAAATGCTGCGGATACTGTAAGAAAATATTTGAAATCACATAAGGAAATTCCTGCTAATTACTACGAAGGATATTTAATGTTCATTAATTCCCTTTTAAAGCTGCTAAAGCTCCAGGAGGATTCAATGGAGTACGAAAGTGATGATATGAACATTAACTACTTTATAGATGAATTAAAGGTACAAAAGAAGTTTATCTACGCAGGAAACTGGTTAATAGAAAAAGCAGAAGAGCTGTTAAAGCAAAAAAGCAGGGTTTAACCCTGCTTTTTTAGTAATAAATAATTATTTAGTGACCAATTGGAGGGATAATAATAGGATTACCATCGATTGTTGTATCTATTGGTGTACCGGTTGAATCTTCAGGGTCGCAAATTATACTTTTGTCTTGAGTACTCTCATAAGTTGAAGAAACTGTTGTGGATGTTGTGACTGCAAAAAGAACTGCAAATGCTGTAAAGATGGCGTAAAAGGTTAAGTTTTTCATTGTTTTTTTCTTTTAAGGTTTAAAAATTATTTTTTGTATTCCCCACTGTCTTTTCTTTTGTTCAGCAGTGTTGATACAAAGTTATTTTTGAACCTTATCGGAATTATTACAGAAACCTTACAGCAAAAAATTGTATGCGAAGAATCGGATGAAAAGCTTTATTAATTAATAAACAGAAAGGGTACTTTTAATAAAAAAAATGACCGAATCTATTGTATTCACAAGATATAAGAAAATGTGGACATGTGTTGTTATTGGCAGAAATTCATAAGTAATTAAATCTATCAGCAATGAACAACATATGGTCCAATATGATTACCGCGTAATTACAGAAAAAGAAATATATAAATATACAACTACCGAAGGCGGAGAATATACCGGTGCAGATTATTCAGTTTTTATAGAAGTAAGAGGAGATTCTGTTAAATCTACTGTTACAATAACCACTGATTTTGCAGGCGTGTGGCAGGAATTAAATCCAATTTCAGGTAACATGGATAAGGGAAATCAAAAACTATATTCAAATGGACGAATAGAAAAAAAGATTTTTGATAAGCTGGAAAAAGAATTGCTGAATTCCGGATTGTAACCATATTCAATAAAATCGTATTAATAAAGAAATTCTTATTCTGTAAATGCCCGGATTGGCAAGCAAACAAAGTTATTTGACAATATTTTGCTGTTAACAATTAAGGATATGCAAGAAAAAAAATCCCGATTTGTTGTTTCTGCTGTTCAGAAGAAATATACAAAGGGTATCTATAAATATAGAAAAGCCGGTTCATCATTGAAAGAAAAAAATGATAAACTATATACTTACATTACTACAGGAATGGAGAATAGAACTTTTTCGTGGAATAAAAAACAGAACCTGATATTTATAAAAGAACATTAAAGGATTAGCAAATAAATTTTGCTGTGCAGCTCAAATATTCCATTATGCTCTTACGCAAAAGAGGCAAATAAAGGAGTTTTAATTGCAAGCCATGACCGCAGGATTATTAATTTTGCGGATAATGTAATAAGAATTGAAGATGGAATGATATTAAGAAATTAACAAATTTTTGGTTTTTTTTGTGTATAATTATTCCGGAATATTATTAAATAATCATTTTTTTACAATAATATTACAACATTGCCTGAATTTTTTTAATGTTCTTTTAAAAATTTCTCTTTGACAATACAACTTATACAATTTATTTTAGTATTAGCGATTGTCTTATTGATGTCGTAAATTACAAAAATTTGATAGCCGTGCGGATAAAATATTTTATCTGAAATTTTCAACTAACTGAGTGATATACCTAACTATTTTCGGTTAACTACTTATTCATCTCAATACATTTAGTTGGTATAAATACAAAGACTAAATCCGTATCTATTCTGAAAAACCTGTAAACATACATTGATTTTATAATCGATACAACATGTTTTATTTATTACCTGTTTATACATATTCAATCTGATTTGTATTAACTAAATATCACCTGACAGGTCAATACAAAATACAAAAACTAAATAATAATTTGTCATAATTCATAAATTTAAATAACTATGGAAACACCAATTATTTATTCATTTTTACTTTATATTTTATACTTAGCTTTACCATTGTTACCTGCTATTGTGATTCTTAAACTTTTTCCAAAAACTCCAATCAAAGCAACAGGTATGATTGGAAATTTGCAGATTAATACATCAGGCGCATTTGCAGCTTATGTTATTGTTGCAACAATGAGCTTTTTTCTGGTAAAAAATATTGAAGGACACATCAAAGACAGCTGTCATCAGGTCTGGACAGTAACCACTAAAATCACTTTTTTTGATAAAAATGGAAAGCAGATAGAAGGCGATGTTGATCAAATAATCGATGGAGTAAAAATAGATTTTGAGCCACCCATAGAAAGAGTTAAAAATTCAAGTTTGGCAAAATTCTGTGTACCTACAGATGGAGAAACTCCAATTATTACATTCGGTTACCCGAAAAAATTTAATTCGAAAACTTTTCCGTATGACATGAAAAAAAACGAATATAAAATTGATGAAGCTAATAGAACCATAAATATCGATGAAGTCCGCCTTATAAGAACTGAAGATTTAAATTCATATAAACAGCAGGATGCAGAAACATCTCCGATAAAATTTAATTCTCTCGATGAAGATTCAGGCCCCCCTATTGAGGAGAATAATAATTAAAAAAATATAAATAAATTAATCATATGAAGAACATAATATATTTAATTCTATTTTTCTTTATTTCTTTTTGCCTAAACACTTTTTCGCAAGCTCAAAATATAGATATTAAAGGTCAGGTTATAAAATATAATAAATTCGAAAAAAGTAATGTTCCCTTTAATAAGGTTACTCTTGCCCTTTATAAATTAAATACTCAGGATAAATCATGGATTCTCATATCAAAAACAATTTCTGACGAAAATGGAGAATTTTATTTCTATGATGTTCCTGTAGGAGAATATTACATCCAGGTAAATAAGAAGAAAAATTTCAAGATAAATGTTATTCCAATTGATAAAAGTAAATATGATTATCTGGAACTGCCTGTTTTAAAATATAAATAGGTTTTTATAACAGATAATTGAAGTAACATTTCCGGTTAGATTCATTGTTTTTCGGAAGACAGATGAATATTCAGGTCCCTGGTAATTTCTTTATTGAGATAAGACAAATATTTACAGAACTAACACCTCTGAAAGGAGAAATTAACAAATTGGGAAATAATTTTTTCATATCAGATGAGGCAGAAAGAATCCATACTGAATCTAACGTTATTGATATTCACTGCCATCCCTCACTAAAGGTAAATTTATTTGATTATAAAATATATTTACCGGAACACCATTATTTATTTTTCGACATTGAATCTCCAAAAAAAGATGAAATCTTTCACATGCAATATGATTTGCCGAAAATGTGTGCAGGCGGTGTTAAAGGAATATGGGATTCTATTTATATTGTTGAAAGAGGTCTTATTGATCATTCCGACCCTCTCAAGTTTGCTTATTGGCTGACTAAAGGATTGGGTCTAAAATTTGACCGTGCAGTAGAAAATAATGAAACACCCGATAAGCCGTTTTACCAGACGCTTCAGTTAATGGAGACAATGGAAGCACAAATGATAAATGCACAGAAAAAGGGATTTAATGCTATTTATGCCAGGTCATTTGACGAATTCCAGCAGGGTATTCGGGATGGGAAAATCTGCTTTGTTCACAGCATTGAAGGTGCTCATATACTTGGAAACTGCCTCAGTGATCCAAATGTTTACTTGCAGCGGATAGAATCATTATCCTATTCTGGGGTATGTTCAATTACTCTGGGACACTTCATGCCGAATAGTATTTGCTTTCCTCCTAATGGTATTTCTCCATTAACAAAGGAGCATATGGGATTTCATTATAATTATGAACCGAATACATATATAGGTTTGACTCAAACCGGAAAAGATGTTGTAAGCTTAATGCTTGATCTGGGGATGATAGTAGATTTGAATCATGTTTCACCTGCTGGCAGAACAGATGTGTATTCACTCAACGAAGCCAGAGGAAGCGGGAACATGAGACCTCTTGTATTTTCCCATATAGGAATAAGGGAATATATTCCTAATGAACTATCAGCTCCGGATGAAAGAGAAATTTTGAAAATAAGGGATTGTAACGGTGTAATTGGCGTAATTTTTATGAACTACTGGCTTAAAGGAACTGAAAGCGGGCAGGATGAAGGTATAGATAATATTATTCAAACAATACAAAGAATAGCACAAATATGCGCAGAGACTTCAAGTACATATGAAGATGATTTAAATTACAACCACATAGCCATCGGCAGTGACATGGATGGTTTTACTCAACCGGTAGATGACTTGTATAAAGCTTCCCAGATGCAAAGACTCACCCAGCGTATGTTAGATAAAGGTATAAAAGAAGAAAATATTAAAAAAGTCCTGGGCGGCAATGCAATGAGAGTATTAGAATTAGGCTGGGGAAAGTAAGAAACCGGTTTATAAAAATATAACAATTTTAAAACAGTGATTTTTTAAAAGTAATTGACCGCCAGGAGGTAAAAAATGTTATTAATAATAAGCGACCTGCATATTTCAGACGAATCCACATCTAAAAATGTTAATCCTGCTGCATTTGAATTGCTAAAAAATGAAATTATGACGGTAGTTAATAGTAATAAGGAAGTAAAAGAGATTCATATTGTATTACTTGGTGATATATTTGATCCTGTAAGAACAGATTACTGGCTTAGAAATGCAATTCCGCGTAATGAACGGCCATGGGGCGGAATACTTGACAGCGATACCGGTATGAATAATAATGCCGACCTTGTTGAAAGACAATTCACGGATATTTTTAATGATATTTTTAAAACACTTGCTTCAATCGCATTTACAGACATGCTTAATGAAATATCCGTTATCAGTAATCTTGAAACAAAAGTAACATATGTAATAGGCAACCATGACAGGATATTCAATAACTACCCATCATTGCAAAAGATGCTGCGTAATAAATTAAATAAAGTCACCAAAGATGGCACAAGGGATGACCTGTTTGAATTTTGTAATGTACTCGATGCCCTTGAATACGGTGTTCGTGCACGGCATGGGTATGAATGGGACGAAAACTGCCACAGCTGGCAGTTTTTAACTAAAGTGCTAAAACCCGGTTCAAAAGTGGGAAGATTTGATTGCGATGTCTATAAAGTAATGTCATTGGGTGAGGTAATTACAGCTGAACTAATGGGAGGCATTATTTACAGGATTAGCCAGAGAGTTTCTGAGCCTGAATTTATTAATAATGTTAAAGATGCAAATAATGTCAGGCCATTATCTGATGTCTTTTTATGGCTTGAATGGTTTGGCAGGGATAAGTTACCGGATAAAAAACAAATTATCCTTAATGCTTTAAGGGAATCAATAGACGGGGTATTAGAATCTGAATTTGCAAGAAGATGGGATAATCTCGTTAATGAAATATGGCTTTTCAGAGGTGATCTGACAGACAGGCTGGACCAGCTTGCAAGCTTTATTAAAAATAAGAGCTTTGACGAAATTAAAGTTAATCTAATGAGAGGATTAGATATATATGAATTTTTTGATAATATTTTCGGAAACGGAAAGGATGAATATGTAAACGGAGCCAAAGAAGAATTTGAAAAAGGCAAGTTACCCATAAATATACAATACATACTTTACGGACATACTCACGATGCAAAAAGCAGGTATTTTTCTAATAAAGTGAACGGAAAAACACAAATGTATATTAATACAGGTACCTATATGCCTTTAATTGAAAGAACATTAAATAAAAATGATTTTTCTTCAGCACACCGCATGACAATGGCATATTTTTTCAAAAGTGATGAAGATACAAAAGACAGAGTGGGTAATGGTCCTACTGTAGATATCTGGAATGGAATGAGAATGAAAGTGTATGCATAAATGAAAACGACAGAAGAGCTTATAATGATTGACATTACATCTTTTATAAAAAATAATATTTAATGTTCCTTTTTGATTTGGCTTTATTATGATTATTAAGTAATTTTGGCTATTAAAAGTCTGTATTGAAAATACAAAATTATCTGTGTATAAATTTAAATATTTTTCATTTGCTGTATTCATCGTAATCATTTTTCTTTCCTGTTCAAAGAAGCAAATGCAATCCGGGACAGATATAAAGAAAGATAATGATTCGCTTAAAACATTTGCTTTATCTGAAGGACAAAAAAAAGTTCTTGCCGGAGCAAAGAAATGCCTTGAGGATAAATTTGATTATGATATGGGTCAGGCATATCATGTTCTTACATACTTAAACGGCGAAAATACCGGCTCCCCTGTTTTTCCGAATGGCGACCTGGAGCCTAATTTGGGTGTATGCACTGATGTCACAATCAGAGCATTACGATTCGGAGGAGTGGTTGACCTGCAGGAAGTTATATACAATGATATTAAATCAAACCAAAGTGATTACCCTATGAAAAGATGGAACGCAAAAAAGCCGGATAAAAATATTGACCACAGGAGAGTTCCGAACCAGATGATATGGTTTTCAAAAAATTGGAATACAATAACAGACGACGATTATCAGCCCGGAGATATTGTAGCGTGGGACATGAATGAAGATTCATGGGGTGATCATATTGGTATAGTATCTGATAAGTTCTCTGAAGATAAGATATACCTGGTACATAATTTTCCAAGTCCTGGTTATGTAGCAGAAGAAGATGTATTAAACAGATGGAAAATTATAAGCCATTACAGGATAAAAGAATAATAAAATAAATCCGAACCCCGGTAAACTACTGCTGTGTTGAAAACAAAAATTCAGTTCTTTATACTGTAATTTGAAAATCCCCGGGTAATTTCTGTTCGCACTCATCCATATCACAGCAGGTGTGGCATACTCTTTTATGAGCTTTAAAATTTTCAAGATCCACATCAGGTGATAAATAACCTTCTTTTACAGGTTCTTTTCTCAGCAGGTCTGTGCTGAGATATTTTTTATTATCGTCAGCAAAAACAGTAACTACAACAGCGTCATCACCTATTTCATTTTGGACTTTTAAAGCTGCAATAAAATTAGCACCGGAAGATATACCGACTGCCAGCCCAAGCTTTGATGCAAGCTTTTGTGCCATTAATATAGAATCTCCGTCATTGACCGGAACAATATCATCCAAATTGTCCAGCTTAACAATAGATGGAATAAACTCATCTGATATACCTTGTATTCTGTGCTTACCGACTTTATGCCCGGTGCTCATTGTTGGAGACTCAGCCGGTTCCATAGGATGAATACGGATATTACTATTATGCTGGCTTAGATATTTTCCAACCCCCATTATAGTGCCGCCTGTTCCTACACCGGCAACAAATGCATCAGGCTTTAATGAAGCAAATGCAAGCTGCCACCAAATTTCAGGACCGGTTGTTTTATAATGTGCTTCTACATTGGCTTCATTAGAGAACTGGCATGGCAGAAAAATATTTTCCTCATTTTGTGCAAGCTCTTCCGTCATTTTGATGCTTCCAAGAAAACCACCTTGTTCATGCGATACGGGATGTATTTTTGCTCCCAAGCTTGTAATAAGGTCAACTCTCTCGCGGCTCATCCAATCAGGCATAAAAATAGTTACAGGATGACCGAGTGCTCTTCCTAATGCAGAGAATGATATTCCCGTATTACCGCTGGTTGCTTCAACTATAGTATCACCCGGTTTAATTTTTCCCTGTTCATATGCGCTTTGCAATATATATAATGCCATGCGGTCTTTTATGCTTCCCGTCATGTTCATATTTTCAGCTTTTGCATATATAGTTCTTTTTCTGCCTTTATAAGTAAAGTTAATTCCGAGTAAAGGTGTATTGCCAATTATATGGCTGAGTCCTTTAAACCTGCTCATTGTTAATACCGGCGATACTGCAGTTTGATGCATTTTTATAAACTTAAATTTAAATTCTTTAATGATTCTTACGTAAATTACGCAACTTTATTGAATGATAAAAATAAAAAATTTATCCTATTTAAAAATACGTTATTTTGATTCTGATTTTCTGTCGTATTATTGAAAATTTTCGAAATGTTAAGCAAACAATTTATATCTAAATTCATATTACTAACATTCCGGTCTGTTCCAAAGGTATTCTGCACACCTTTAATTCCCAAATACCTAAAAAAGCCGCTCTTTTTGCATAAATTCCCGCCTAACTAATTTCGTTATACTTTCTCATTGATAAAGTATTGTATATAAGGTATTTTGCATAACCTCGTAGAAATATATCATTTAGATCGGATACAAATCCACTGAATGTAAGGGAATGTGAGAAAAAACACACAGCTGTTTCTATTCCGTAAATTAACTTAGGAGTACTATATAAATGAAATCGAAACACACAAAATTTATCCTATCGATAATTCTTGTTTTTATTTTTAGCTTTATCGGATGGGATAACCCCATGTATCAGGGAATTACTGATTTTTATTATTATAAAGATGCACAATTTCACCTGACAAAGAAATCTGACGGGCTGTTCATTAAATTAAACACACCTGTCAGTGAGAGCAGGTTCAAAGAAATTATTGGAAACTATTCTGTTATCCAATCACCCGCATCATTTGATGTAAAAGAGACAAAACATTTTGTCCAGTTAAACACGCCATTAACCGATGCAGGAATTACTAACTTAGTAACTAACATCATCAGTAATAATGATGTAGAATACTGCTCACCGGTTTTTTCACCCGATAACGGCAAAACACTTATCGGGGTAGAAAATGAAATTATTGTTCAGTTCAAGTCAACACAATCTTCGACTGACATTCAAAATTATATAAAAGATAATAATTTTGTAATTGCCCAAAAACTGGATTTAACCGGCGGTGCTTCTTATATTTTAAGAACACATAAAGACAAGTATGCAATAGACGCAGCAAATGAAGTTTACAGATCAGGAATAGTGAACTGGTCAGAACCCAATCTTTATTTCACAAACCTGCTTTGCTATACACCTAACGATGAATTTTACTCGCAGCAATGGTCAATAAGAAATGCCGGTAATAATATTCCCGGAGGAATCACCGGCGTTATCGATTGCGATATGGATGTTGACAGCGCCTGGGATATTAATTTAAGTTCCAATAAAGTTAAAATTGCAGTTATAGATACAGGTGTAGATACACTGCATGAAGACCTTGCGGCAAATATGGTTGTTGGCTCGGGTTATAATTTTTACAACAATACACCGGGTGCATATGATGACGGTAACCACGGAACAGCATGCTCAGGTATAATTGCAGCATTGGGAAATAACATACTCGGCGTGTCCGGTGTTGCTCCGAACTGTAAGATTATTCCGGTAAAATGGCTTAGCTCAGGTGGCAGCGGAAACTATACAGGAGCAATTAATTCTACTATCTATGCTTACCAACAGGGTGCATGGGTATTGAGCAACTCGTGGGGATTTGTCGGCGGCTCAAGCACAGCACTTGACCAGGCAATAACTGACGCCGCTACTTTAGGCAGAGGTGGTAAAGGCGCTGCTTTCGTAGTTGCATCAGGTAATGAGAACGGTGCAATGAGATATCCTTCAAACACACATCCTAAAGTTATTGCTATTGGAGGCGTGAGCCCATGCAACCAGAGAAAATCTCCCTCAAGCTGTGATGCTGAAACATGGTGGGGTGCAAGCTATGGCGCAAATCTTGACCTTGTTGCACCATGTACAAAAATATATACAACAGACAGAACAGGTTCTGTCGGATATTCAACAACAAATTATATTGCTACATTTAACGGAACATCCAGTGCTACTCCAAATGCAGCAGGCGTTTGTGCACTTGTGTTATCATTGGATTCAAATTTAACATTCGATACACTAAGAGCAAGAGTAAATTATACAGCAGTAAAAGCCGGAAGTTACTCTTACACACAGCCGGGACCCAGAAATCTTGGCGGCTGGAATAATGAAATGGGTTATGGAATTATCAATGCATATAACTTACTGAAATACACAACACAATCACTTGGTCCGGTTATTACACATACACCGCTTCCTAATACTGAAGATCTTTGGGGCCCTTATAATTTGACTTGCGTTATTACACCATCAGGTTCACCTATTAACCCTGCATTAACTAAACTGTATTGGTCAAGGAACAACCCGGCAGTTACAGACAGCTCACTGTTGATAAATTCATCAGGCAATACCTGGATTGCAACTATAGTAGGCAACGGAACATCAGCAACATACAGGTATTATATCAAAGCAACAGATAACCTTAACAGGGTTGTAAAGAGTCCTTTAAATGCACCGACATCTCTTCACACCTTTATTGCATCTTCAGATGTAACACCACCGGTAATAACATTTACACCACTACCCAATATCCCGAAAACAAACTGGCCGGCTGCAGTCAGACCGGTTGTAACAGATAATGTCGGAATTGATTCCGTTTGGGTGATATGGTATAAAAATAATACCTCAACTGGTATTAAACAATTTAAACTGATTGATTCACTTGGCGGAAACTACTACGGCTTGTTCAATTCAGATACATCACAAGTAGCTGTCGGTGATTCCATATTCTACAGGATAATAGCACAGGATATATCTGCAAGTCATAACAGAGATTCAACAACTATGTATTCGTTTAAGATTACGGCAACAACATCTTTCTGTGCAGGTACAGGTACAACTCCAGCGCCTTATCCGTTCAATACATACTGGCATGATTCAAAAACCCAAATTTTATATTTGGGCAGTGAAGTTCCGGCCATTTATGGTTTTAATACCGGAATAAACAAAATCGGATTCAATGTGATAAGTGCTTCATCACAAACCATGAAAAACTTAAGGATTAGAATACAAACAACCGATTCCTCATCATTGAATGGTTTTGTTTCATCGGGAACTTGGTTTACAGTCTATAATGAAGACTACACAGTTCCTGATACAGGTTACCAGGAAATAACGTTTTATGCAGTATATCCTTATCCAATAGCAAAAAATTTCATTGTTGAGATATGTTTTGATGATACAAGCTATACAGAGCCATCATCTATATCCAGCACCGCAAACCCGGGCAAAACATGGGAACAGCATTCGGATGACAGTTCAGGATGCGCATTCACATTGGGCTCAGCAGCGGCAACCAGGCCGAATTTCTGCTTCAACATGGTTCCAATAGAAGGCATTCAGAATTCACAGAATAATGTTCCGAATACTTTTACATTGTCACAGAACTTCCCGAATCCTTTTAATCCATCGACTAAGATTATGTATTCGGTTCCAAAACAAAGCGTGGTGAAACTTGTTGTATATGACCTGCTTGGAAAAGAAGTTGCAGTACTTGTGAACGATGTAAAGCAAAGAGGAAATTATGAAGCAGTATTTAATGCTTCAAATTTTGCCTCAGGAATTTATATTTACAGGATTGAAGCCGGAGATTTTGTAATGAGTAAGAAAATGGTACTGATAAAATAATAGCGAATTAACGCGAGTTAAATAATTAGATTTATTAAGGCGTTCTGAATAAGGACGCCTTTTTTTATAATTTAATCAACTCCTGACTCTCAGACTCTCAGACTCCTGACTCTCAGACTCTCAGACTCCTGACTCTCAGACTCCTGACTCTTTAGTGCACTTTTCAATACATATTTTTTTGAACATTCCAAAATCTAACCAAATCCGTGAGTATCATTTTTAGACAATGTTACGACATGCTTTATTTCAATTTCATATTATCAAAGAACGGTATTGAGTGATAATACGTATCACTATACAAATGTATATACGATATTTGCATTTGTCAAGTTTTTCATAAAAATAGTATGGAGTGCGTGTAGTGCTTAGTGTGTATAGAGTGTTTAGAGTGCTTTTTAAGCAATTTTAATCAATAGATAAATAAAGAGGTAAGGATTCCCCTCTCGAGAGGGGAGGGAGCGAAGCGGAAGGGGTGTGTCCTGAAATAAACCG
>Ga0105092_10000012_pt1 | contig 80686 bp, 69 predicted proteins | sample PPLLak2March2015_FD_87021 | JGI IMG/M metagenome (GOLD analysis project Ga0105092, IMG submission 87021) | Freshwater sediment microbial communities from Prairie Pothole Lake near Jamestown, North Dakota, USA - PPLs Lake P7 Core (1) Depth... | ecosystem: Environmental > Aquatic > Freshwater >... | reverse complement strand
TTGATTATATAAATAGTACTGAAATGCATGGCCGGGCGCATCCGTTTTTCTGGTCGGCTTTCATCATGATCGGGGAAATTAAGCCCTTGTTTCATAAGAGCCGTATAGCATTTATCCCGGCAGGGCTTGTATTCATAGCAGCTTTCCTGCTCTTTTGGCTTCGCTATAGAAGAACTCATTGATGTACCTGCCATGGGTCCAACTTGGCCATGTCCCTTGAACAGTAGTTCAGGGATATCTTATGACCAGAAGAATCCCCGAAACAGCAATTCCTGTCATTGAGACAATTAAATGCCAAGCCCGTATCCTGATGCGTAATAAATCCACCAATAAATATGTCAGGCTCATAACCAGGACCACAACCACCCACTGACCTGTTTCAACTCCCAGGTTAAAGGAAAGCAACGGTACAACCCAATCTCCCTCTTTTCCCAGCAAGGCCTGGAGGTATGAGGCAAATCCCAGACCATGTATAAGACCGAATATCAGGGCTATACCATATTTCAGCCAGTACTTAAGACTAAATGCATGGTGTTCCCCGGTTTCCCCAATGAAAAGATTTTCAATCCCGGTAATAAATATGGTAACTACGATCAGCCATTCAATCCAGGCGGACGAAAATGAAACATAGCCCAGGGTAGCGACAGCAAGGCTCGAAGTATGGCCCAAGGTAAATGCGGTAACAAGGGCAAGTATTATTTTCCATTGAGAAGGCTTATAAATATAGGTGAGCAACACCACGAACAATATGTGATCGTAAGCCCCAAAATCAAGAATATGACGGATTCCCAGTTTAAAAAATACTCCGAACATACAAACAGGTCACCCTTTATACCATCCGTTCATACCAGGTCGGACCATTCCGGGATCCGTCATCGTGTCAGATGCTTCCGCTTATAGATATACAAATAGGAAAAGGCAATGATCAGAATTGCAGGAACAATTGCCATATACAACAGCGTATGTGCACCGGCTGTAAGCTGTGTCTGTGCCCAGAGAGAGGCTTCCGGGGTACCCGGAACGGCAGATTTCAGTGCTTCAAGGGTCTGGCCAGCAGGGACGGCAACGGCAGTCTGGGCATCGAATATTGCACCCAAAACGGGTTGTGCTATTGCCCCGCCAAGAAAGCCCACGCCACCCATTATAGCAAGACCCAAAGCGCCGCTTTGCGGTATATTTTCAGATGCAAATCCCAGCATGGACGGCCAGAAAAAAGCAACGCCCAGGGCAAATATAGCAGAAGCCACGAATACCATAGCTCCTCCGGTATGGCCAAGCAAGACCAACCCCAGGAAAGCCAGTATGGCTGAGGTCAAGAGTACCACGGTGGACCGCATATTGTGGATCAATGTCCCGCCAAACTGCCTTGTTAGCGCCATGATACCTGAAATCCAAACCAGGAGTAATATGGGATTGGTGGTTACATTTGACATCAGGGCAGCGATCCACTGGTTTGTGCCCAGTTCGGTGGCAGCTGTAAGCAGCATGCAACAGGAAATGAATATAAACAATGGACTTACACAAGCTTTAAGCATCTGTTTATAGGTGAATCCGGAAACCACGCGTTCGGTCTGGGGGAATTCCTTATTCAGGAACCAAAGGCCGTACCATAACGTTGGTATGAGCATGGCGCCCATGGAAACACGCCAGTTTGTGATTCCCAGCTTTGTGAACAGGTAAACCATCAGACCTCCAATGACAATCCCGGTGGGAAACCAGGCATGGAAACGGTTCAGTCTCCTTGTTTTTTCATCAGTATACATGCTGGTAATAAGGGGATTACAGGCTGCTTCCACACTTCCGTTGGCCACACCGATAAACAGCGTCGAAATAAAGAGGGTCCAGAAACCGGATGCGATGATGGTCATCACAATGCCGACAACATGACAGATAAATGCAATGGTTATGATCCTGCCAATTCCGATAATATCCACCAGTGGACCTCCAAAAACCATGGCCAGTGTGAATCCCCAGAATGCGGTACCGACAATCCATCCTACCTGTGTATGGGTCAGGTTGAATTCAGTGACCCAGATTTCAACAAATGAACCACGTGTGGCAAAGGCAAGGGCCGTAACCACAAGTGCAACACAACTTGCGTTAAACAAAGCTGCTTTCTTTATTGCATCCATGATTTAATGGTTTTGATTTAATGAATGGTTAAGGTTCATAAAGATAGGGTTAATTTTCAAATGAACACAAACGGCAATATGGTTGTTGATAACTTGAAACCTAATCATCATTATTATGAGCAAGAATACAGCATCAGCGGTCTGGAAAGGCGATCTCAAAAATGGCAACGGGAAGGTCAGATTATCCACTATTGCCTTCGAAGCCAATTATACTTATGCTTCAAGATTCGAAACCGGAAAAGGCACCAATCCCGAAGAACTGGTTGCTGCAGCCCATGCTGCCTGCTTTTCCATGGCCTTTGCAAACATTATTGCAGGTAAAGGTTTTAATCCCGAAGAGATTTCCACTACGGCAGTCGCAACGCTATCAAACCCGGGTAACGGTTTCCTGATAACTGAAATGGAACTGGATACAGAAGCTAAAATCAGGGGAATTGATGACAAAACCTTTATGGAATTGGCAAATGAGGCAAAAGCAAACTGCCCGATCTCCAAAACACTCTCTTCCGTGAATATTAAACTGAAAGCAAAACTTTTAAAGTAAAGAACTTCCGTATCAGGATATCCGTCTTTTTTCATTTTTAATAAAACAGATATTGAGTATGAAAACAATAGTCAGTGTAATGGTCATATTATTTTTTACCGGAGTCTTGTTTATCCGCGGAACACGTATGTCGAGGGACGTAGATAATACGGCAGAATTCATATATCCGGCTGCCGTTAAAGCAATTATTGATCAGAAATGCTATGGTTGCCACAGCATCAAGGGAGAATCGGACGATGCAAAGGAAAGCCTGATGTGGGACAGTATACCAAGTTTCCCGGATGCCAAACTTGTGGCTAAACTGGATGATATTATTACCGTCCTTGAGGAGGGAAGTATGCCTCCCGAAGACGTTGTAAAACAGTATCCGGAAATCAAACTATTGCCGCGTGAAAGGAAGGTATTAAAAAGCTGGGCTGAAGCCACGGCAGACAGCTTAATGAAATAAATGCCCCGGGAAAAATCAAACATCCGATCCGGGTTATGAAAACAGTAAAGATTATTCTTGCGATAGTGGTCATAGCCCTCGTTGCTATACAATTCATTCCGAACAGGATGCCGTCGAACAAGCCGGTAAGCGAACAGGACATTATCCATAGCGGCCAGGTTACAGGTGATATGGCCAAAATTCTGAAAACGTCCTGTTACGATTGCCACTCTGAGCAGACCGAATTTCCATGGTACTCTAAAATGGCGCCAACCTCCTGGCTGCTGGCCGATGATATAACCAATGGACGGAAAAACCTCAACTTTTCTGAATGGAATAGTTATACGAAACGTAAAAAAATAGGAAAACTTGAAGCAATCCGCGAAGAAGTAAGCTCGGGAGAAATGCCCCTCCCTGTTTACCTTTTAATGCACCGCCGTTCAAAACTTTCTCCGGAACAGGTTGAGGCCCTCTCCCAATGGACGGATGACATGACTAAAAAAATTTTAGAATAGCATATGATACCGAATGAGCCCTTCCATGGGGCTCCGGTTTACAATTCCCGTCTGAAATCCGTTTTCGGTTGCCGATTCCATCAAGATACCCCGAAAATAGTATGCAATACTGCCTACAAAATGTACCGGAAGATTTTTGGCCTGGTGGTATTGGCTGATGTTTCGCAGAAAAAATTTATTGAAACCTGCTTTGACCAACTTACGGAGGGAAGGTTCTGAAATGTTTTCGGCAACCCAGGGGGTATACCTGGCTAAAAAGCGGTTTGGGAAGGGATTCTTATAGACATGTTCCAGAATTTGTTCCCGTGAATTGTCAAATTTCTGAAAAAAACGTTCACATACAGGTAAAGGCAACTGATTTTTGAGAATATCGGCAACGAGCCTCCTTCCAATGTCTGCTCCGCTGCCTTCATCTCCCAGTATATAGCCAAGCGAGGGAACATGAAAAGTGATTTCCTGTCCGTTAAAGTAGCATGAGTTGGATCCGGTACCCATAATGCATGCAATGCCCTCATTATGCTGGCATAAAGAACGGGCAGCTGCCATCAGATCACTTTCCACCGACAGGGATACCGGATTAAAAAATCTTTTCAATGGCTTATAAACGATATCTTTTGCATCATCGTTTGAACATCCCGCCCCATAAAAAAACAGGCTGTCAGGCTTAGTGAATTCAAGTGTAAATTCCTTTTGAAGCAATTCATAAATGGTACCGCTATCCTGATAAAAAGGATTAATGCCTGAGGTCTGGCATTCAAAAACAGGCTCTGCGGATTTATCGGCCAGGCACCAGTTTGTTTTTGTTGAGCCGCTATCGGCAATCAGGATCATGTTGGAAAGTAAAATTATATTTGGTCGGAAATTTCAAGGGGAACAGGGTAATTAAAAGATGCATTTTCACAAAGATATAATAAGCAGGCTGGAATACCCAATCAATGTAAAAAGGCGTATTTTTGGTCATGATGATGCAAAATAACCTGATACTGTATGAATTCCCGAAGAAAATTTTTGGCTTACTGCAGCACTGTTGCCGGAGCTGCCGGTTTTTCATTTTCCGGTGTCGCTATGGCAGGAATGAAGGAAACCGGCTCGGGTAAAGGAATCAAGGGTAAAATGAATTTGCGGTTCCGACCATATGAACTTCAGCTGAAGCATGTTTTTACAATTGCAGAAAGCTCCAGAAGCACCACACCGGTGATGATTACTGAAATTTCCTTTGAGGACCAGGTGGGATATGGAGAAGCTTCCATGCCTCCGTATCTTGGAGAAAGCCAGGCGACAGCGGCCGCTTTTCTTTCCAGGGTTGACCTTTCCGGATTCCAAAATCCGTTTCTCATGGAGGATATTTTGCAGTATATTGACGGGATCGAACCGGGAAATTACGCGGCTAAAGCCTCAGTAGACATTGCCCTCCATGATCTTACGGGCAAGTTAATGGGTCAGCCCTGGTACCGGTTATGGGGACTGAATCCGGATCATACGCCTGACACATCATTTACCATAGGAATCGATAAGCCTGAAGTTGTAAAGGAAAAGACGGCGGAAGCATCTCCGTATAAAATTCTGAAAGTAAAACTGGGCAGGGGCAATGACCGGGAAATGATCCAAACAGTCAGGTCAGTGACCGGCAAACCACTTAGTGTGGATGTTAACCAGGGGTGGACAGACAGGCAGGAAGCCCTGGATTTCATATTCTGGCTGAAAGAACAGGGTGTTATATTTGTTGAACAGCCTTTGCCAAAAACAGCCCTGGCAGACATAGCCTGGCTTACACAGCGAAGTCCTTTGCCGGTGATCGCCGATGAAGCCATTCAGACTCTGGCCGATCTTGGAAAGGTGAACGGGATTTACAGCGGCATTAATGTGAAATTAATGAAATGTGGCGGTATGCGGGCTGCCTATACCATGATTAAAATGGCCAGGGCAATGGATATGAAAGTAATGATCGGTTGCATGACTGAAACTTCGTGTGCCGTTACTGCGGCGGCCCAGTTGTCTCCACTTGCCGATTGGGCTGATCTTGACGGGAACCTTCTTATCAGCAACGACCTGTTCGAAGGCATTCAGATTTCCGATGGCAGGATAATATTGCCGGTCTCACCTGGGATAGGTATTGTGAAGATTAACGGAAATATAAAGGAATAAACAGTTTAAGGCTGAAATTCCTACCCATATTATAAATACCTGTCCTTCCTGTGGCAAAGTTTTCGCCTGAATATTTGAGCCTGCTTAAATGGCTTTGGTAGGCAACATCCGTAAGGTTATTGACACCGGCGAACAAGGAAAAAACTGTTTTTCCTGCCAGCGCACAATCTGTTCCCAGGCCTATATTGAATATATTATACCCTGGCGTCCCGGTTTCGGTACCATACGCAGCGTAATACCTGTTTTGTCTGAAGCAGATCTCGGACTCAATCTGCAAATAGCTGTTATTTAAAAATTTACCTGCCTTCCTGATGTCGATCCTGAATGTTGTCCGCCATTTAGGTTGTGGTATAAATGGCAAAAACCGCGAAGAATCCGGCTGATGGAACTGATATGCTTCAACAATTGAAAAGGTATTCTCAAAATGTATCCAGTCCAGTGGGTGGGGGTGAAGGTCAATCCTGATTTCTCCACCGGTAAGACGGGCATTTCCTGAAACGTATTTAAAGACTCCTAAACCCTCCGCCAGGGAATCACCGCCAGCCATACCAGCTAATTTTCGTAAGAAAACATAGTGATTTATGGTATTACTGAAGACATTCAATTCAGCTGAAATATGCTCTGAACTCAGGCCGAGGCTAAAATCAACCTGAATACTATTTTCAGCTTTCAGGGCAGCATCTCCCAATTCGTACCTGGAAGTTCCCTCATGGATTCCGTTCGAGCCAAGTTCGGCAATATTTGGAATTCTGAAGCCCCTGGACAGATTGATCTTGGAAAAAAATGCCTTTGATATCTGCCAGCTTAACCCAATGCTTCCCGAAAACCCGGTGAATTTTCTGCTGAATTCCGAAAACCGGTGAAAAGAACCGGGAGCCGGACCCGGCAGTTTACTACCCCCTGCATCCAGGTAAAGATCCCGGCCATGTTCAACCCTGGTATCATATCGTAAACCCCCGCTCACGTCAAATTTATCCCAGGATTTTCGCATCAGTCCAAATACCCCGATATCGAACAGATCGTATGCAGGGATCAGGAACTCTTCCCCTTTGTTTTTCGACATCTGCTGCATCCCATTGATCCCAAAGGATATTGAATAATTGCTTTTTTCCGGAAGAATATAGCGAAGGTCATAACTGACCGTGTTTAAAAGGAAATATAAGCCATAGTTGCCAGGAGACAAAATATCAGCAAATTCCTGCCTTTGATTCTGTTGAAAGCCAATAACCGCCTTAAGATTGCTGTTCCCGATTATGAAGCTATTGTTCCAGACCGCTAAATAATGATGGATTTTTTGAAAAGGTATTCCGGGTTTATAGGTTTTCAGATCGCTTTCCGTTGCGATTGTAGCCGAAACGACAGTATCATTCAATATTACAGGCCGTGTAAACAATCCGGTAATGCTATCTCTTTCACCTTCAATGATACCTGGAAACATGTTGTATGCATGAAAATGCAGGCTGGAATATCCCCACTGTTTCACCAGTCCGGTCAACATGGCAAAAGCATTTTCCCTGAAGCCTGAATTGTAAACAAATCCATCGTTCCGGTTTTGATAGGAATGGGCAATCTTATAGCTGTACCGGAGATCCCATACCAGTCCGTTGCGATTCCCGGCCAGATTACAGGACGTGCTTGCCAAACCATTATTTGTCTGGTAGTTTAGAAGCAGATTGCCACTCAATTTCCCCTTCTCAAGGTAAGGTGCAGGAATCAAATTAATGACCCCTGCCATGGCATCCGAACCATAGGCAAGGCTTGCAGGGCCTTTCAGAATTTCAACCCGGTGAACTGAAAACTCATCAATCTCTATTCCATGTTCATCCCCCCATTGCTGGCCTTCCTGCCGGATACCATCGTTGATAACTACAACCCGGTTGTAACCGAGTCCGCGGATTACCGGTTTGGAAATCCCTGTACCTGTGGTGATCTGGGAAATACCAGGTTGGGAGGCTATTGCGTCAATAATATTTGAAGCAACATTCTGAAGTAGAGCCAGCCTGGGTAAAACAGAAACAGGAGCAGGGTTTCGCTTTTGTTCTGTTGATTTTGATAATCCGGTAATTACGACTTCATTTAGTTCCGTTGCCGTATATTCCATGCTAAAATCCAGGGAGGAAGCAGTAGAGAGATCTATAGATGTGATAATGGTTCTGTAGCTGATAAAGCTCAATTGAATGTTGACACGCGCCTGGGGAAGATTATCGATCCTGTAATTTCCATTCTGATCTGATATGGTTCCGGTCTTAAGGTCCGGAAAATAGATGATCACTCCCGGCAGGGGCTCTCCGGTTTTGCTGTCGGTTATCTTACCTGTCAGGGTTCCTTTAAGGGATCCACCAGTTCCCGGTCCGGCAAAAAGCGGAAAGAATATAAAACATAAAAGATACAGGGAAAGCATTGTTTTCATATGACACGTCATATTATTTTGGAAAAATATGAATTGCACGGTCCCGGAGTGGGTAGGTGGGAAACATAATAAATCTCCGGATAGTAAAGATCAGGAAACCGGGGGTGCCCGCAGGGAATAACTGATAATGAAATGTTTCGGAAAGGTTTTTACCTCTTTGTTCCGGAATATGGAATCATGAACCGGGTATTCTGCTGATATTATCTGGTTGCAGATAATAAAGCTGACGAATTCAAAATTGCAAACATAACATGGTTTATAGATGCCTGCAACAGGTTTCTTCCCGACATCAAGGGAGGAAAAATAGTAATTCTGCTTATGATGATGTGCTGCCTTGATGGCAATGGGAGAAATAAATACCATAAGCAGAAACAGCGCACACAAGGCGGAATATGCTTTTGTTGGTTTCATCTGGATGTCTATAGAACTGATTAATCCCAGATTTGTTCAAACTTCATTGAGCTGTATTGGGGTGTTTTTTCATCAGGATTATTCCTTACTGGTTTTCCTGATGTATTTTTCAATTCTTTTATAAAAGGGCTTTTCACCTTTCGCAAGAAATTTCACTTCAACAGGGATATACAGGAATGCTTCCCTCATGTTCCGGTCAATTTCCATTTCCTGCAATCTTATGGCATCTTTTTCTGTTACTAGGATGAATTTTTCTGTTGCCGGTATGGAATAATAATGCCTTGAAATCAACTGGAGGTCACCTGCACTGAACTGATGGTGATCGGGAAAGAAAAGGGTATCGTGGACGTGGACAATCCCTTTCAAAAATCGCAAAACAGGCCGCGGGTCGGCAATGCCGGTCACCAATAGAATTCCGGCATTTGACTTACGGAGTTGTTTGAAAGTAACGGACGAGGTCCTTTTCTTTTTTAGTCTGAAAACTGGCTGGGGAGAGGCATAGGAATAGGTGGTGAAATACAGGTCCTGTTTTGGATGAAGCCGGAGATTTGATGCAAAGAGCATCCGCTCGACAGGTAAAAGACCGGCCGGGCATTTGGTTACTATGATAAAATTTGCCCGTTTGCTGTTGTTCCAGGGTTCACGCAGATTTCCCGAAGGCAACAAATGATCATGAAACACCGGGCGATTATAATCAACAAGAAGAACAGACAATCCGGGTCTGATGTATCTGTGTTGAAATGCATCATCAAGGAGGATGACTTCGGGTTTACCCTTGATTTTCAACAATTTCTTTACACCTCTGACCCGTTGGCTATCAACTGCCACCTTTATTTCAGGAAACTTTGTTTTTATCTGGAGGGCTTCATCACCGGTTTCTGAAACAAGGGAGTGGCGTGAAACAAGTAAAAAACCCCGGGTTTTTCTTTTATATCCCCGGCTTAGAACAGCCAGCCTGTAATCGTTCTTAAGCTGGCGGATCAGCCATTCAATGTGCGGAGTTTTGCCTGTTCCCCCTGCAGTTATATTGCCCACAGAAATGACGGGTATGCGAAAACCGGTCGAGGGCAACAGGTTCGTGTCAAACAGCAGGTTCCTGACCAAAATTACGAACCCATATAAAAACGAAAAGGGTAACAGCAGGGTTCTCAGTCTGAATCCGAAACCTTTCATGGGTTTAGTTTCCTTCTATTGCACGCTGATGTCAAAAGGCAACCTGGCCTGAATCCTGTCCTTCACCATAAGTTGTTTCAAATAACGGAAATATCTGTAATGGGGCCCCAGTTCATTCCTCAAAGTGCGTTCGCTTGTTTCATCCGATAATTCCTTCATGATTTGTGTAATAGGATCCTCTATTCTGGGCAATTCAACTACTTTGTAGTGTTCGAGGTGTGCCTTTTGTGCCGCCAGATTGATGGCCGTTGTTATGCCTCCCATGACATCGACAAGTTTAAGCTCCGCGGCATTTGTACCGCTCCAGACTCTTCCTTCAGCCATCGAATCTACCGTGTTGAACGGCAGATTGCGTCCGTCAGCAACACGTTTTACAAAGGTGGAATACGTTTCATCTATCATTTTCTGAAGCATATGCCTTTCGGTCCCGGTCAACGGGCGATATATGGAAACAAAGTCAGAATAGGCATTTGTTTTTTCCACATCTCTTGTTATTCCCAGTTTGTTCTTAAAAAAGCCGGAGGCATCAACCAGCAATCCGAAAACACCTATTGAACCTGTTATTGTATTGGGATTTGCCACGATTGTGTCGGCAGCGGAAACAATATAATATCCGCCTGAAGCGGCCACATCACCCATGGATGCAATAACCGGTTTAACCTGTTGTGTAAGATACAGCTCTCTCCAGATAACTTCGGAAGCAAGGGCACTGCCACCCCCGGAATTAACCCTGAACACAATGGCTTTTATGGATGAGTCCTGCCGTGCTTTTCGAATGACTTTAGAAATGGCTTCCGAACCAATACTTCCTTCACCGGGATCTCCCATAACAATATCTCCACCGGCAAAGATCACGGCAATTTTATTGCGTGTATACACTTTTTCCTCCCGGAGTTTTGGAACCCTAAGGTATTTCTGGTGGGTTACAAAGCGGAGTTCTTTTGCATTCTGAACCTGAATGAGGCGGGCCAGGGTGTCCAATACCTGGTCCCTGTAAAGGAGGGTATCCAGCATGCCATTTGAAATCGCTGAAGCACTGTTCCACAGGAGCAGGCTGTCAGCAAAAAAATTCATTCTCTGCTCAGTTACTTTTCGTACCCCTGCTATCTGACTTACCATATGATCCCAGATGGAACCCACATAGGTTTGGATCTGCTCCCGGTTTTCCGGGCTCATCTTGTCATACATAAATGGTTCCACTGCGCTTTTGAATTTTCCATGTCGAATGATTTCCGGTTTTATATCCAACTTTTCAAGGGTCTTTTTAAAAAACATGATCTCGGCACTGAGACCGATAAAATCGAGTGATCCGCCGGGGTTCATGTAAATTTTGTTACCTGCACTGGCTAGATAATAAGCCTTTTGCGAATAATTATCACTGAAGGCAATAATGAATTTTCCTGACTTTTTGAAATCAAGCAGGGCATTGCGAATTTCCTCCACGGTAGCAATTCCGGCATCAAGTCCTGACAAATCGAGGTAAATACCACGGATATTATTGTCCTTGGCAGCCTTGCCGATATTGTTCAGCAATTCGAACAAACCGATATTGTTTTCTGCCCTGAAACTGGTGATATTATAAACCAGGAGTGGCAGGGAGGATCTCCTGTCATGAATGGGTTTATCGAGTTTAAGATGCAAAATGGTATTGCCGGAAATGACTTCCGGTTTATCCTGCATGTTAACAAGGGCGGTAATTACCACCAGTGTGATAAAAAAAAGTATTATTGAGGCCAGGATGACGCCCAGAATGCTTGCCAGTAAGAATTTAAAAAAACTTTTCATGATGGTTGATTGGTTTAAATCAGAACAATATTAGTAAAAGCGGTGCTATTGAACAAGAAATACTTGGATTTCCGCTTAATTAGGCCGTATATTTCAAGTATTTTTGACAAATATGAACAGGATATATTTGTCATTGGGAAGCAACCAGGGAAACCGCAGGACTAACCTGGAGCGGGCCTTGGTTTTAATCGGGGGAAGGGCCGGTCTGATAAAAGCCAGATCTTCCGTATACGAAACGGAGCCCTGGGGTTTCAGGTCCGCTCTGAATTTTTATAACCAGGCAGTTGAACTCCTTACAGATCTCAAATCAGCAGCTTTACTGGATACCATTCATGAAATTGAGATTATTTGCGGACGAATGCCTGTCGCAAAAAGATATGCACCCCGTCCGATTGATATTGACATACTGTTTTTCAATGATGAAATAATTGACGAACCCACCCTGAAAGTGCCTCATCCTTTTCTTCACCTAAGACGGTTTGTATTGGTGCCGATGTCAGAAATAGCGCCGGACCTGGTTCATCCGGTTCTGAAAAGGAATATCAGGGAACTTCTGCAGGAATGCAGCGATGATAAAAGGGTGGTAAAATGGTTACGGTAGTGGAAGTATTTTAAGGTACAAGGGCAGCTTATTGGAGGTAATTTCCACCAGGTGACTTTCATTGGCGGCAAAGTCAGTAAACTGATCCGGATTGCCGGATTCCGCAGGATATTCAAACGAGAGGGTTGAATTGGTTTCGGCATATTTTTCTATAAACCGGTCGATCAGGAACAGCTGGGGGTAGTTTTGTTTCTGTTCGGGTGCGGTTACATGGAATTGCAGGTACAGCCGGCTGATAAACCACGAAAACAGTGCTATGGATGCCAGCTGGTGATGCTGATCATAAATCCCATATAATTCACCTGATTTATACCGGATCAATCCTGTAATAATGGATTGCAGGTTTTCGAAGTTTTTATCAGTTGTTTTTTTGATCTGAATGTTATGCAGGGCAATAAACTGAACCAGGTCCCGGGGCGTCAGGCCTTTGACCAGGGTAAACCTGCGTGTCATGGCAAGATTTAATTTTGAACGCAGAACCGGATTAAAATCTTCAACCAGCCTGTGATAAGGTTTGATGAGATCAAGTTCATACTTTTTGCGAAAGACACTTCGGCCAAGCGGAGATTCCAGGGGATTATATTTATTGAGCAGTATCCTGTAATAACGGAACCTTGAAGGAATGGAATCTATAAAGCTACGAGTTTTTTCTGCATTGATAGGCTCACCTGAAAAAATTCCGAGTTCCTGGGAAAAGAGGGGAAGGTCAATGATCTCCTGGCCCCAGAAACGTTTTATGATGAGCGGCATGACGGATCTGTAATTGTCTTCTATGAGGGCATCCCATTTTTCACAGATGAGATCCAGGTACCATGAGCAGGCAAAAAGGGTACTGTTGAACGATCCGGATATACAGGCATCCCAGGCCTTTGTATCAATCTCGGTATTTTTAAGGTAATGGATGCTCATGTCGGGAAAATATGCAAAAGGAACAATTTTCTATCCCATTAGGTTTTCATCGGCAAGGCTAAAATAGGATTTACCGGCAATGATCAGATGATCGAGAAGCGAAATATCCATAAGTGCAGCGGATTCCTTAATTCTTCTTGTTATTGAAAGGTCCGCATCGCTCGGCTGAAGATTTCCCGACGGGTGATTGTGACAAAGAATCAGGGCTGTAGCGAGGTTATCCAATGCCATTTTGAGGATCATGCGGATATCCGTTACCGTTCCGGTTATGCCCCCCTGGCTGATCTTTAGTTTCTCAATTACCCGGTTGGACCGGTTAAGAAGCAACACCCAGAATTCCTCATGCGGCAGATCAGAAAGAACCGGACCGATCATAGCATAGGCATCAGCACTTCCGGTAATTTTCATCTCATCGGGTGTTTCAGACAGCCTTCTTCTTCTGCCCAATTCAAGTGCAGCCATAATGGATATTGCCCTGGCTTGTCCGATGCCTTTCAGTTTTTTCAGATCGGAAACCGAGTATTTTCCAAGTTTGTCAAGACTATTGCCTGCCATCCTTAAGACCTGTCTTGCAAGTTCGACTGCCGATGCTTTCCGGGTGCCGGAACCGATAAGCAAAGCCAAAAGTTCGGAATCGCTGAGGCTTTGAATTCCTTTATGAAGCATTTTTTCACGCGGGCGATCCTCTAATGCCCAGTTTCTGATACTCAGATTGTTGTAATCTTCCATTGCCAATAACTTAAATTAATTTAGGAATACTGTACCCTATCCCGAATCATTCCAATATGAAAGGTATAAAAATCGCATGAACAAAAAAAACCCCGGCATGATTTTGTGCCAGGGCAATATCTTGAGCAGGAAACAGTTCAGGCCAGACCTTTTGCGTGTTTTGCAAGTTTAGATTTCAGATTGGATGCCTTATTCGGATGAATTATGTTTTTCTTGGCCAGCTTGTCAAGCATGGAAATTACTTTTGGCAGCATTTCAGCTGCAGTTGCCTTATCAGTTGTAGAACGCAGGCTTTTTAACGCATTCCGTGTAGTTCTGGAAGAGTATTTGTTTTTTTCCTTACGACCTTCGTCCTGTCTTATCCTTTTTTCTGTCGATTTATGATTTGCCATGGGAATCCTTAAAATTAGCCTCGGTTACACTTTTTAAAAGAGCGACAAAAATAATTAATTTTTCATTACGGAAAAATTTTTAAAAAAAATTATACATTTGCAAACTCAAATTTAAGAGTAGGTTTTATAATTATTGTATGCCCGTAAAAATCAGATTATCGAAAAAAGGCCGTAAAAAATTGCCTTACTACCACATTGTGGTAGCAGATAGCAGGGCGCCACGCGATGGCAAATTTGTTGAAAGGATTGGTTTATACAATCCCCAGACTAATCCTGCTACTATTGAATTAAATTTTGACAGAGCATTGGATTGGCTAAGAAAGGGCGCTCAACCTACTGACACCTGTAGGGCTATATTATCAGAAAAAGGTGTGATGATGAAAAAGCATCTTATGGAAGGTGCTAAAAAGGGAGCTTTTAATGAGGAAGAAGCTGAAACCCGTTTCCGGAAATGGCTTGATGAAAAGGAAGCAAAGGCGAAATCCCAGGCTGAAGCAATTTCTAGTGGCAGGGCTGATGAGGCAAGAAAACGCCTTGAAGCTGAAACCAAGGTGAAAGAAGCCAAAGCGGAAGAACTGGCCAGGAAGCTAAAAGCTCAGTCCGAAGAAGCCAGGGCAGAAGAAAGTGCTACCCCTGCCGAGGAAAGTCCTGCATCCGAAAATGCGGCTGAACCTTCTGAATCATAGCTCAGTACCCTCAGGATATTCCTGTATAGTTTAGGTTATGTTTATTCTTGCATACAGACAAGGCATGCCTGGTTTGCACGTTGTTAGTGAAATACCGGAGTATTAGGACTGTGATGATCAACAAGGAAAACTGCATTCTGTTGGGCACGTTGGCCAAACCGCATGGCGTAAGAGGCTTAATACAGCTCAGGTTTAGCGGACTGAAGGCTGAAGATATCAGGGAAAAGGGATTGGTATTCGTAGAAATTGACGGATTACCGGTTCCTTTTTTTATTGAGAATTTCCTGGAAAAAACGAATGACCTGGCTATTCTGAAAATCGAAGGGATTGATTCCGAGACCAGGGCAAGGGAATTCGCAGGATATCCTGTTTATGTAATGAAAAATCAGGTAAAAAGGAAGAAGGCCAGTATACGGGAGATTCCCGATCTGGAAGGATACCGGGTAATTGATTATAAACTTGGTTTTGTAGGATATGCTTCGGAAATAGTCAGTTTGTCGGCCAACTCCCTTTTGCGGATCGTGAATCAGGGAAGGGAATATCTGGTACCTATCCATGAGGAAATCATCAGGGAAATCGATGATACGGACAGGGTTATCCGTTTGGAGTCCCCCGAAGGATTATTTGATCTTTAGTACCGGAAAAGTGACCCGGGATTACAGGTTACTTATATATTTCGTCAGCCGGGGTAACAGCAAGATCGGTAAAAAAAGCAGCTATCTTATCCGTTATCACTTCGAGGTATTTCCGACCTTTTTCGGCTGTGGCTTTTGCGGGATTGCCAATACCGGTATCCTGCGTCACCTTTGTCCAGGCCCTGGGGAACCATACCCATCCTTCCTTTCGCGCATCAAATTTAAAGCCAAGAGCTTTCCCGGATCCGGCTTCATTCAAAGGCAAGACCAGGTCAGGGACAATGTGCATCATTACACTGGTTTCCATTTCATTGGCATGGTCACCCCCTGCTTCAAAGAAGGATTCAAGCGGAACCACCTCATACCAGTTGAGCTGTACAATAAAAATATCCGGATAGCGGGGTTGCAGTTCCCGGATCATGATTTTGAAATCGTTTCCTCCATGGCCGTTAAAAATAACCAGTTTACCCACTCCGTGTATTGTAAGGCTGTCAAGTACATCCTCAAGGATCTTCATTTGGGTGGAGGGATTCATGTTCATTGTCATGAAAATGTCAAGCTGGCTTGTATTCACCCCGAAAGGGATGGCAGGGAGTATAACCACCCTTGTCCCTTGTTCCCATGCTTTCCCGGCGGCAACACGTGCAATGTATTCACTTTCAATAATATCAGTACCGTACGGTAAATGATAGTTATGGGCTTCGGTTGCCCCCCAGGGTAAAACCACGATGTCGTATTTCTGGGATTGCACTGATTTCCAGCTAATTTCACTCAGAATATAAGGGGTTGCCATAGAATTATGTTTAGGGTAAAATTAGCGGAATTCCCGCCAATTATCCCGGGCCATGTAATATTTTTGGTTTTTTTTAGTTAGCATTGTAGTTAAATCGTTTGCTGAATGCGGCTTTATAAGGCATTATCCATCCTTTTCATTTTAACAGTTTCTGCCGGTAAAGCAGCTGCGCAGGTATACTCTCCCACTGCCTCGGATTCCTTTGCCGCAGTGTACAATCTGCCGGGCGGAACAGATAAGGTTTTTGTTTATAACCGGCCTGAATACAAGGGTGTACAAATTGCGTCAATCATGGCTTACTCAACAGACAGGCAAACCGGGTGGGATTTTCAGTGGGCGGTATGGGACGGGGTTGCCGGATCCTATTCTGCCCTTCCCGGATCCGATTCAGGATGGTTTTCCGGAATTGATACAATTTCCCTTTCTTCGGGTTACCAGGTTACCATTTCAAAAGGACTTGAAACACATGTTTACAGGGTATGGCTCGTCTTTAATGATTTCCGGGTGGGAATTACGAATAAGGATGAGGACAATAAGATACAGTTCGGTTTTTATAATTGTTCTTCCCTGGATTTACGGGCAGATACAACCCTGGTGCAGGGATATTATTTTGATCCGGATTCGCTGGACAGGTTTAATATTTTCAACAGCTATACCATCCGGTGGAAAACAGACAATCCGGAAGCTTCAGTTCCGGCAAGCAGGCTGATCACAAGGGTCAACAGCCCTCCCTCAGAGGATACATGGTATTTTCTCACTGTGACTGACCGGTTTAACCTGGCAAGGACTGATTCCATATTTTATGAGTCGATCCAATCCGATGCGGATCTGGCCGGCACATATGTGGATCTGAGTGATAGTATAGAATATCCCGACAAACTATATGAGTTTTTTTATAACAAGGGAAACAGCTCGGCAAATAGGTCAGCCCCGGGGAAATACCGGTTTGATATTACAGGTTCAAAGAATTCGGTGAGCTATAAATTTGATTTTGGTGATGGCGAATTCCTGGAAACCGATACTGTGAGCAAAAGCATCGTCCATGAATTCAAAACGCCGGGAACCTTCACGGTGATCCTGACGACAAGGTCGGGTAAACCCTACGAATGCGCAGATACAGCAACCTACGAAGCAATACTTGATTATGGTTCATTTGCACTCCCTCATGCTTTTTCACCCGACAATTCCGGTCAGAACGATTTTATCGGAGGAAGCAACGATATGTTCCGAAGTGAGGATGTATCGGTTGTCACAATTGATATTGTAATTTTTAACCGGGCGGGAATTAAAATGCATGCCTATTCCGGCAATATACGTGACTGGGAAGGCTGGGACGGAAATGTAATGAGCTCTAACCGGGAGGCACCGGAAGGTGTTTATTTTTATGTAATTTCAGCCCTCTTTTATTATAAGGATCCTGTTAAAGAGCCTATCAAAAGGAACGTATACAGCGGATTTTTCCATCTGTACCGGTAGAAATTTCACCATCCTATCTGGGATTGGCGGACTGATTCCTTACCGCGGCAACCTCATCGGGTTTGACAGGGTCGGCCAGATTCCCATAATTCGAACGTATATAGGTAAGAACCTGCGCCACCTGTTCATCGGTAAGGTATTGGTGTGATGGCATATCTCCCTGGTATTTTTTGCCGTTCACAATGATCACGCCCTGCTGGCCATTTATCAGCAATCCGATAAGTCTTGTTTTATCTCCTTCTACCCAATCTGTTTTCCGGATGGGAGGATACAAACCGGGTACACCCGATCCGTCCATCTGGTGGCAGGCCAGGCAGTATTTCATGTATACTTCTTTTCCCGGATCAGTTGCAGCGTCTGCCGGTTTATTCTTTTCAGCGCAGGAATGTAATATGAGAGAAAGTAAAACGGGCAGGATAATTCGCTTTATCATTTTATTACTGGTAAAATATACGCCATATTGTTCCAATAACAGAGTCAGAAATATACAACGATCCATCCGTACCAAAAGCGAGACCAGTTGGCCGGTGAATGGCGTCACCGGGATTATTTACCGTTTCCATTCCGGCAAACCCGTTCGCAAAAATTTCCCATTTTCCGGATGGAAGAGTATTATTAAAGGGGACAAATGCAACATAAAATCCTTCCTGGTTCATGGGGGTACGGTTCCATGATCCGTGAAAGGCAATGAATGACCCATTACTGTAATGTTTCGGGAACTGGCTTCCGGTATAAAAAAGAAGGTCATTTGGTGCGATATGGGCTGGAAAAGCCATGATCGGGTCTTTTTTTTCTGCACACCTTTCTGTCATTTCTCCGTTTCCGCCATATTCCGGCGCAAGGACTTTCAGGTTCATTTGGTCATCATAATAACAATAAGGCCATCCGCAATCGTCACCATCCTGAAGCATAAAAAATTCCTCGGCAGGTAAACCGGCATTGTCGGAATCGGTATAATATTCCGGAAACAACTGGTTCAGCTGGTCGCGGCCATGTTGTACCACATATAGGTTATTCACCGTTGTATTCCAGTCTATCGCCACGCAATTGCGCAACCCGGTAGCAAATCGATGACCATCTTTTTTCTGGGTCTGGTTGAGGACATCATCCCTGAAACGCCAGATTCCGCCATACTCCTCCAGAATAGGGCATGGATCAATCCCACGGGAAGCCGGGGTCCGGTCGTTCTGCTGACAACTATTGGAAGGTGCCCCTACATTAACATATAGGTTTCCTGCGTTATCAAAGGCAATAGTTTTCGACGAATGCTGGTATTGCCGTGTAAAGCCAAAGACTATGGTTTCCGGAGCGGTATCAGGAAGCAGGGCACTTGTTGCAAGCTTATAACGGATAACACATGTGTCATGGGCAAAATATAAATAGCCTTTATGTATTTGTAATCCGGTCCCGGGAAGGTTACCGAAATAAGCCCTTATATCCGCCCTGCCATCCTGGTTTGTATCACGCAATGCAGCAATTCCGTGGTTATTATGCAGTTCTTCCAGGGCAAGATAAACATCGCCATTTTCACTAACGGCAATGTGTCGTCCCCTGCCCAGGTTTTCAGCCACCACAAGTGCCTTAAAGCCTTTTGGCAGAGTTAATCCGCCGTTATCCGGATCAGGGATCAAATTGGTCGTTTTTAACGCCCGGTTGCAGCTTGTCAGGATCATTAAGCTGATGACAAGAATGAGGTTGTAGGATTTCATCATAACAGGGTTTTAAGTCAAATAACCCAAAAATAGATAAAATAGGCAATATATTTTGGAAGCAGATTATTTGTATACAATTATCAGTCACCTTAAATAGTCCATTGGTCACCACTTTGAAACAATTCGTCAAAAATTTCGTATATCTGTTAATTGAACCCAAAAACCAGTAATCAGGCAGAACTTATGCCGGGCGATGCCCTCGGACGGAAGGAACATTTGAAGTATAAACCAGCCCTCGGGCAACGGCAATTTCTTACAGGCAACAGGTATGAGGGGCACATTAACAAAACTACTGACCGCAACTACGTTATTGCTAAACATGTTTTCGCAGCGGGTTCAGGGTCAGTGCGCACTGATCTCCGACAATTACAGCGGACAAGTACCCAGCAGCGTTTGTGCCCCTGTTAACCTGACAATGGATGTCCGGTACAAATTCATTTTACCTGTGGATCCCTCCCGGGTTCAGATTCTCTATGTATGGAATGACGGTACGGGTGCTACAACAATGGTCCCCGCAATTTCTCAGGGCGATACAGTATTTACAGCCACAGCCCTGCATGTATATCCTCCCGCCGATGAATGTTCCTATACTGCTGAAGCATACGTTGTATTCGATGGTACGCAGTGTGTAAGCAGCAGCCGTCAGGAGCAGACATTCAGTGCCTGGGCCAGGGATAACCAGAACGGCGCGGTCATAATCACGGACCCAGTTGTGGCACAATTCTGTGAAGGCGAGGATATCATTGACGTGCGATTCAGGGATAATTCAACATTCAACTGCAACATCAATATTGAACCTGATAAGCCGAACCGGATCACCCGCTGGGTGCAATTTATTTATGGCACCACTTCAATCGGGGGTGATCGAATACCCAATGTCACCATTCGTGATCCCCTTGGGAATGTTTTCCAGATGACCGATGCCGCGGGCAATTCACTTCCGCCCGTTTCGGGTCCCATCGTTGAAATACCCATACCAGCTGATGGTCCCACTGAGATATCATGGCCCATCAGTGCCCCGGCAGGGGGAGTGGCCGGGGATATTTTTGAAATCACAATGCGGAACTGGAATATATGCAATCCATATGACCGGAATCCGTTTGATGCCATACCCCCCGCGGATCTCATAAACGGGGACACTCCGCCGATTACGACAACCGGACTGATCGAAATAATCACCACACCTCCTGTAATCACCAACCCATCCCTTCAATTCTGCGCCGGAAGTCCGATCATTCTTACGCTGTCCACTTCAGGCGGAACAGTTAACTGGTATACAGATTCCTTGCTTACCCATCTCATTCACACGGGTAACTCATTTAATCCCGCCGGGGCACCTACCTATATTAATAATACAACAGGGGGAACATATTCGTTCTTTGTTACTGAAAGTATCGGTGCATGTGCCAGTGCACCCAGCAAGATATCCTTCACCATTTTTGATACACCCGCTCCTGCCCCGAATGCAGGACCCGATGAAACAATCTGCAGGAACAATTATATACTCAAGGGTAATGTACCGGTAATCGGTACGGGTTTATGGACCACCACTGCCAGCGCCACTATTGATGATCCGTCTGATCCGCACTCCGCCGTGAATAATCTTGCTCCGGGTCCGAATCTGTTCAGGTGGACCCTGTCAAACGGACCCTGTGTATCAGTAGACGAGGTAATCATCACCCGGGATCTGCAACCTGCCCCAGCCAATGCAGGGCTTGACCAGTCGTTTTGTGCTTCAGGCAATACCGTCTTACATGGTAATAATCCGACGAACAACGGAGTGGGTACGTGGACCGTCATAACCGGGAATGCTGTATTCACTGACAATCATAATCCCGGAACCACAGCTTCGTCCCTCGCAGGTGGCACAAATTCACTAAAATGGACAATCAGAAGCCGTTATGGAAAATGCCCGGCATCATCGGATTCATTGCTGGTTTTGCGTGATCTGATACCGGATGCAGCAAATGCCGGACCGGACAGGGGTGTATGCGATTCCTCACTCATCAGGCTGACAGCTTTGCCGGTCGGAAACGGAGGCAGCGGGACGTGGACCAGGATTTCGGGCACAGGAATAATTGCTGATAGTCATGATTCCCGATCACTTGTTTCAAATCTTTCATTCGGTGGAAATCAGTTCCGTTGGGAAGTTGTCAGCCAGTTCGGAATTTGTCCCGGAAGCAGTGACAATATAATGATTAACCGTGATCAGGCACCGGCTCCTGCCTTTGCAGGTCTGGACCAGAATCTTTGCAGCTCTGTAACATCTCCCCTGGGTGCAAACCCGGCTACCATAGGAACCGGGACATGGAGCATTGTCTCAAATCCTACAGGCACCAATCCCCTGATATTGCCTTCAGTCAATTCACCGAATGCAACCGTTCAGATTTTACCCGGTAATGAGGGCATATACCGGTTTGCATGGACAATCGTGAACGCAAGCTGCCGGACGGCAGATACACTTCAGGTTGACTTTGGGGTTCCCTTACCTCCCGCCAATGCGGGTCCGTCGGATTCAGTCTGCGGACTTTCCGCCCTATTGAACGGGAATGCTCCCCCCATCGGCACGGGCAACTGGAGAAAGATCAGCGGAACCGGAAACGTAATTTATACCCCCGGTATTCACTCGGATAATGTTGTTGTTTCAATTCCGGCGGGCCATGAAGGGCTGTACACTTTTGAATGGAGGATTTCCAGCGGCTCCTGCCCTCCACACGCAGACACCACAGCGGTTCTGTTTAAGCCCATGCCCGGGATGCCCTCCGTCAGTGATGTTGAACGCTGCGGACAGGGAACCGTCACAATTTCGGCTGCACCAGGCATTAACGGAGATGCCGTAAATTGGTATCAGAATTCATCCGGAGGGGCGTTGCTGTGGTCAGGCAGTACCTTTGTCACTCCTTTGCTTACGACCCATACAGATTATTGGGTTGCGAGCTATGACAATGTTACGGGATGTGAAAGCAATAGAAGGCGGGTACATGTTTCGGTACATTCAGTCCCCGATAATCCGGTGAATGCCCCGGTGCAGCATTGCGGAAGCACAAGCCTCACCATATCTGCCATCACAGGGAATGAGGGAAACACGAACCGATGGTATGATGTCGCAACAGGCGGAAATTTACTTTCACAATCGGTTTCGTATAATACACCTGTCCTGGACTCAAGCGTTACCTATTGGGTGAGCAGCTATAACGACAGCACAGGTTGCGAAAGCGGCCGGGTTTCTTTGCCGGTACAGATCGATATAATACCCGGTTTACCTGTCGTTACGGATACAGGACGCTGCGGCGAAGGGTACCTTACCCTAAATTCCCGAATGGGATCCGGAGGCAGCAGCAATGCATGGTATGATGCTTCAACCGGTGGAAACTTACTGGATACCGCAGTTTCATTTAATACACCTTACCTTGTAAACTCCGCATCCTACTGGGTGGAAACCGTTAATACCAATACCGGTTGCAGGAGTCTGCGTGTCAAGGTTAATGCCACCATTTACCCTATCCCCGGATTTCCGGTTACCGGGGATGTCACAGTTTGCGGACCTGATTCAGTGAGGCTGGTATCCGTTCCGGGTCTGAATGCTACAACTTCCAGGTGGTACGACAGTCTTACCGGAGGAAATATGCTTGTCCAGGCCAACGATTTTCTCACCCCTTATCTTGCGGTAACCAGGCGGTATTATGTTTCAAGTTATAATGCGGCTTCGGGATGTGAAAGCAGCAGACTTGAGGTAATGGCGGTAATCCTGCCTGTACCCGGTGCCAATCCCATTTCAGGTCCATCGCAGGTTGGCATTAATCAGACGAATGTGATCTATTCCGTCAACTATCAGCCCGGATCAGCATACCTATGGTCAATTCCGCCGGGCATAAATGTATTGCTTGCGAACCAGAACTTCATTATTGTGGAGTTTCCGAACCTGGGCACTTATAATTTCTCTGTAACCGAAACAAACAGCATTGGCTGTCCCGGACCTCCGTCGCTTAAGCAGGTGGAGGTCAAGGACCAGGTAATAATACTGGATATCAATACAACACCCGGAAATGCCTGTACAGGCGAAGATATTCAGTTGTCCGTATTGCCAACGGGCGGCACGCCGTCCTATACGTTTACATGGGGTGGGGACATTCAGTATTTGTCAGGGACCGGTATTTCCAATCCCATGTTCAATTCATCACTGCCCGGCGCATACAGCCTTACGATCAGCGTCACTGATATCAATGGAAACCATTCCGAAGATACAATAGTGCTGTCGGTACATCCCAATCCATCAGTCCGGATCAGCTCAACCGATACGGTGGTATGTACCGGAACAGATCTTCCGATGAATGCAATTATTTCGGGTGGTTCGGGAAGTTATTCAGCCTACAGCTGGACCGGCGAAATTTCACCACTTTCGGCAACCGATATCCCCGATCCGGTTTTCAGTGGTCTGATCCGCGGAACCTATAAATTAAATTTCACCGTGGAAGATACCGAAGGCTGCAAAGCTACCGATTCGATCCGGATCTTCAATGATTCACCTTATGCCTCCTTTGTGAGTGATGCAATCCCAGGATGCAGCCCGGTGGAAGTAACATTTACCAACCAGTCAACCGGTGCAACCGGTTACATCTGGGATTTTGGGGATGGATTTACCGCCAATGCTGAAAACCCGGTACATCAATTTTCAAACCAATCCACATCGGTGAAATATTTTAATGTAAGGCTCTCCGCCATCAGCACGAACAATTGTTTGCACACCACAAACGGGTATGTTACCGTATATCCGAATCCTCGTTTGAACATCACCACTTACCCGGAAATGGCATGTGCACCGGCTGTTATCCTTTTGTCCTCAACGCCCGGCGGATCCGGATATAATTGGGATTTTGGAGACGGGTTAACGTCAGACGGCGATTTTAGCATTATGCATACTTTTGAGAATTCTACGGATCATGATACCGTTTATTACATCAAACTGATTTCAAATTCATTTTTCGGATGTCATGATACCGGATATACACAAATCACAGTTCATCCTTCTCCCCATGCCCGGTTTACTGCAGATCCGGCTTCACAGATGATGCCTGACCGGATTGTGAACATTACCAATAATACCCCGGCAGGGAACTGGACCTATTTCTGGCAATTCGGGGATGACAGCACATCGGTATTGCGTAATCCCGGACAACATACCTATCCTGGTACGGGGAATTATCTGCTGAGGCTTCTGGTAAAGGGTGCTTTTTGCGCGGACAGCAGCTGGCAGAGCATTGAAATTGTACCGCATCCGCCGGAAGCGAAATTTAACCCCGTACAGCCCGGCTGTACACCGCTTACCATACAGTTTGAAAATATTTCAGCTTACTCCAATTCGTTCCTGTGGGAATTTGGGGACGGAGCGGTGTCAAATAAGCCAAACCCGGAATATACCTATTATGAACCCGGACCTTATAAAATTAAATTAACCGCATGGGGTGACGGGGGTACGGATACATACAGCACTGTTAACGATGTATGGGTTCTGCCCAATGCCTATTTCGAGATCGCTCCCCGGATAGTTTACGTCAATGATCAGGCGGTTCATTTTTTCAATCATTCAGACAATGGAGATATATATGCCTGGGATTTCGGCGACGGTACGGGATCTTCTGAATCGAATCCATCCCATGTGTATACACGTGAAGGCAATTATGATGTTACCCTGAATGTGTGGACCAAAAATGACTGCTATGATTTGTATTCCATGGAAACCGCAGTTATTGTTGAACCCACCGGCATAATTGTATTTCCGAATGCCTTCAGGCCGGAATCAGAAATTGAAACGAACAGGATATTCAGACCAGGCGTGATTGACCATGTAGAAGAGTATCACCTTATGATTTTCAACCGATGGGGAGAACTAATTTTTGAAAGCTTTGACAAAGATACGGGTTGGGACGGTTATGCCGACGGTAAAATGTCCAAGGAGGATGTATACATATGGAAGGTGGAAGGCAAATATTCAGGCGGGCAGTCTTTCCTTCAGTCGGGTGATGTTACGCTGATGCATTAAGCCGGGGAATATGAGAAAACTTGTAATCATATTAATCATATTTCAATGTACGTTACGTGCAAATGCCCAGGATGCGCAATTTTCACAATTCTATTCGAATTATCTCTACCTGGCACCTTCCTTTGCGGGATTAACCGATAAGAATAGGCTTTCCTTCAATTATCGCAACCAATGGCCTGAAATTAAGCATGGATATCAGACCTATTCTGTTTCATTCGACAAGTTTCTGGAAAAATACAGCAGCGGACTGGGCGTATTGCTTTTCCAGGATATGGCCGGAACCGGAAGATTAAGGACGACTAACCTGGGTATCCAATATTCCTATGACTTCAGCATTACTGAATTCTGGCATATGAGACCCGGTATGCATTTCAATTATACGCAGCGGACCATTGATTTTGATAAGTTACTGTGGAATGATCAGATTTCGGCCACAGGCAATGCCCCGACAACAGCAGAAAGAATACCCATGGACAAAGCGGGGGATATTGATTTTTCCGTATCCCTGCTTACTTACTCCGACCGATTCTGGCTGGGGGCAGGAATGGATCACCTGCTTAAACCAAGCCAATCATTGTACTACTATAAAGATGAGGATGCAAATCCCGGGAAGGTACCAGTCAAATATTCCCTGTTCGGGGGTATTAAATTCATCCGGAATGAACATTTGCTCCGGCCAATACCCACCAGCATCCAGCTCGCCTTCCTATACAGGCAGCAGGCTCAGTTCAGGCAACTTGACCTGGGTATATACTGGTATCGCAATCCATTTGTTATGGGGTTCTGGTACAGGGGTATCCCCTTATATAAGGAACTTTTTAACCGGGATGCATTTACAGTTTTGATGGGCATAAAGACAAGGAATATGAATATCGGGTACAGCTACGATTTTACAATTTCACGCCTGATAACCAGCACCGGCGGATCGCATGAGATCTCGGTAAGCTATGTCTTCACAACCAAACCCATAAAACACAAACCCAGGGCAGTACCCTGCCCGGAATTCTGAACCATCATCGAATTCACGCTGCCGGCCGCAGGAAGAAAGCAATATGTCTGGGTCTTTGCACACCCGTTCCGGCCAGCCGATTAATAATTTCCCGGGCTTTATTATCATAGAAATAATAATAATCCGTTCCCTTCAGCAACTGAACCTTCAATCTTAGCCGCTCTGACATCGCTACTATTTCATCCCGATCGAGGTAGTCCCCCGTTGTTTCCTCATGGATAAAATATTCAACCATATCAAAACCGCTGGTCTTAATAACGGACAATAATTCTTTCAGTGTAAACGGTTCGCGGTGAAAATGACCCAGCTGGTTGTCAACATCGGCACTAAGCCTGTGGTATAACATATAGGTTTCCTGAAGCTGAGAATGGCTTTCATTAAGCATTTCATTGAGCACGATAAGACCCCTGAAATTACAGACCCGGCTGGTCTCTGTGAACAGGGGAGGAAGGTTTTCAATATGATGGAGTGCGTTCGACATGGTGACGGTATCAAAATACCGGTCCGTGAACGGCATATGAAGGGCGGAACCCTGTATTAGAATAACAGGCGTATTTGAAAACTCCTTTGTGGCAATCCGGAGCGCCTGCGGATCAATGTCAATGCCTGCTGCACTTCTCCAGGTACGGAATGAATGTATTGCAAACTTTAGAAAATCGCCGCGTCCAACCCCAATATCCAGCAAAGACCCGGCATCATAGTTGCCGAGCCTGCATTTAAGGGTATGCATATTGTTATAATTCATTCTTAGAAGGCGGCCATAAGCAGATCGATATCTTTGGAAGGAATACCGAACTGGTTACCCAGATATTCATTTGTCAAAATTCCGTTATACAGGTATACACTGTTTCGAACACCGAGATTGGCTTTAAGGAATGGTTTAAATCCACCTGAATTTCCGATGGTTACGAGGATGGGAGAGAGGATATTGCTCAAGGCGATGGAAGATGTACGGGCAATACGGGACGGCAGGTTGGGAACACTGTAATGGATTACATCGTGCTTGGTATATACGGCATTTTGATGCGACCGGTACTCACTGGTCTCTATGCATCCACCCTGATCAATGCTCAGATCGATTATCACCGAGCCCTTTTTCATATCTTTTACCATATCTTCGGTGACAAAATATCTTGGACCGGTATCCAGGAGGTTTAATGCACCGAGTACAACATCGGCCGATTTCAGCGTACGCCGGAGAACTTTGGGATGAAAAATGGAAGTGTGGATCCGCTGTCCCAGGTTTCGTTGCAACTCTTCCAGCTTATGCGGGGAATTGTCAAATATTTTTACCAGCGCACCCATTCCTATTGCAGCGCGAGCGGCGAATTCAGCGATTGTTCCGGCACCGATGATGACCACTTCAGTGGGGGTGATCCCTGAAATACCACCGAGCAGGATACCCTTTCCGTTATTCTGATTACTAAGGAGCTCAGCGGCTATGCTGATGGCTGAAATTCCCGATATGGCACTCATGGACTGAATGATCGGGTAGCAATCATGCTCATCCTTGATCTGTTCAATGGCGATTGCGGTTGATTTTTTATCCATGAGTCCACGGATATATTCTTCAGACTGACGGCCGAGATGCAGAGAAGACAGAATTACCTGGTTGCCTTTCAGCATTTCGATCTCTTTGGTATCCAGTGGAGAAACCTTGAGGATGACATCGGCACCCAGTACGAGCTTTTTATTTTCGACAATATAGGCACCGCATTCGCTATAATCGCTGTCGTTGTATCTTGCTCCCTCTCCGGCCCTGGATTCAAGTATCACCTCATGCCCGCTGCCCACAAGGACTTCTACTGCTTCCGGTGTAAGAGAAACGCGCTGCTCTATCTGATGTTTTTCGCGTGGTATCCCTATAGTAAGTTTCTTATGTTTTTTGCCAACAGCAAGCATCTCTTCCTGGGGCAATATACCTCCATACATCAACGGATTACTGACTGATTCTGGTCTTTGCACGGCCATCATATTTCAGAATTATACAAGAGATGAAAACAAACTAAATTACTACAATTGCAAGAGATAGTCAAATATTTCTTATGGCTCCGTGCATCCGGCTAAAGGGAGATGCGCACCAGCCGCGACTTTGAGCCTATTTCTTCAAGAAAAACTTTCACACAGTGTTCCGGCAGCAGGGATTCTGCTTTTTCAGCCCATTCGATAAACAGATAGGAATTGCTGTAAAAATATTCTTCATATCCAATGTCGTATAGCTCGTTGAGCGAATTGATCCTGTAAAGGTCGAAATGATAAAGAAGCTGACCGCCCGGCGTGTGATATTCATTCACCAGTGAAAATGTCGGACTGGTTACGGCGTCCGTTGCGCCAAGTCTGTTGCAAATGGCTTTTATCAGCGTGGTTTTGCCCGAACCCATCGGACCATAGAAAGCAAATCTCCTGAAATCCCGGGTTATGGTCAAAAACTTACCTGCCGCCCTGTCCAGATCATGCAATGAGGGAATTTCAATGCTTTCCATTTTCAAGATTACAGATTACCGGGGCCTCATTGTTACAATCGGAACCAGCATTTCCTCCATGGAAATCCCGCCATGCTGGTAAGTATTGCGGTAATAATTCACATATTGGTTATAATTGTTGGGATATGCAAAAAAGTCGGCATTCAGGGCAAAAATATATCCTGAACTTACATCGGGTTTAGGGAGGTGAGCCTGAAAGGGATCTCTGATTTCATATACTTCCCGGGCATTGTAATTGAGATTCCTTCCCATTTTATACCTCAGGTTTGGCGAAGTTTTCCTGTCACCGATCACTTTCACAGGATTGTTAACCCTTATTGATCCGTGATCTGTGGTAAAGATTACAGTTACATCCTTCTCTGACAGCATTTTAATGAAATCAAGCAATTGGGAATGCTGAAACCATGAAAGAACGAGTGACCGGTATGCGGAATCGTTGCCTGCCAGCTCGCGGATCATTTCCAGTTCTGTGTTGGCGTGGGAAAGCAGGTCAATAAAATTGTAAACGATCACCACAAGATCGTATTGAAGGAGGTTGTTAAAATTTTCAACCAGCTTTTTCCCTGTCCGGGCATGAATAATTTTCTCATAATAAAACCGGTACTTTTTCCCAAGCCTGTTGAGATGTTTGCGGAGAAGCTCTTCCTCGTTGGTATTTTTTGAACCTTCCTCATCATCATTTAACCAAAGCTGGGGATTGATGGCCGCAATTTCCCTGGGCATTAACCCTGCAAACATTGAATTGCGTGCATATTGAGTTGCCGTGGGAATAATACTGCAATAAAGGGAGTCCTCTACGGAAAGGTAGAATTCACTGATGATTGGATTTAAAACCCGCCACTGGTCGAGCCTGAGATTATCGATCAGAATTACAAATACCTTCCGGTTCTGGTCAACAAGAGGAAAAACCTTTTCCCGGAATACACTGGCAGAAAGCAGGGGTTTGGTAACATTCCTGTCTGAAAACCAGGAAAGATAATTGTTTCGTATAAAGCGTCCAAATCCGAGTCCGGCTTCTGATTTTTGCATCCGGAAGACCTCGGACATGCTTGTGTCATTGGATCGTTCGAGTTCCAGCTCCCAATAAACGAGATTTTTGTAGATCTCCTCCCAATCACTGTAAGAAGAGGCCTGATTGATCTGGTTGCCCAGGATACGGAATACAGACTGGTAAGCAGAAGTGGTTTCCCGGGTGATCAGTTTTTTGGTTTCCAGGTTCTTCTTAATTGAAAGGAGTATCTGGTTGGGATTGACAGGTTTGATCAGGTAGTCTGCAATTCTTGACCCTATAGCCATTTCCATAATGTTCTCCTCTTCACTCTTGGTGATCATCACCACTGGAAGGGTTGAATTGATAAGCTTTATTTTGTTCAGGGTTTCTATTCCGCTTAATCCGGGCATATTCTCGTCAAGAAAAACCAGGTCATAATAGTTGTTCTGGATCAGATCAACAGCATCATCACCATTTGTTGCAGTTTCGACCTCATATCCTTTTTCCTGCAGAAACAAAATATGGGGTTTGAGCAAATCAATCTCATCGTCAGTCCAAAGAATCTTGATTTTCTTGAAATCCGTCATCAGGGATAATTTTCATTATAAAACTTCAGGTAAAGATCAGAAGATTTTTCCGACTTGAGTATGTTGAAATTTTCCAAGGAAATTGCGACCGGAACGAGCGAGATTTCCGGAATATCTTTATGTATGTCTTCAGAGGTGCTGATTGCATGGAGATATTCCATTACGGCATCCTTATTCCGGAAAAGTTTTACAACAACAAGATTCTGCCGGTTATTGAGGTCAGCGATATCCGCACGAAGATTCAATTTGTCAAAATTGTCAAGATTAAAATTAATTATATTGAATATCAATTGATTAATATTAGATTTCTTATCTACAATGAACGCGAAGACATGTTCCGAATCGTAATCAACCTGGAACAATTTCCTGCTGATGATCTTATCTTGCGCCTCCTTAAGTTCAGGGTGCTCCTTATCCATGTAATTTACCAGGTTTTGAGCGTCGCCAGCCACCTCTGAACCAGGGTATTTTGTGATCAGGGCAAGAAGATTTTCACGGAATATTTTCTGATCTTCATTCTTACCTGCTGCCAGCAATCCAAGATAGCTGAACTGGGGAATAAGAGGATGATCTTTAAAACCGGACAGGGCATATCCGGTTCTTGCAACTACTTCGCTGTAATTGCCTGACTTGTATAACTCATACGTTTCGGCATAATAATCCCTTATTTTTTTCTCTTCCTGTTCAAGCTCCTGAATGTACGAGGGATTTGTCAGCACCTTGGCATACATGCTTTCGGGAAACTGTCCGGCAATGATATTTTTGTAGTAATCGGTCATGGCCTCGTTATTCTGTTCCCGGGCAATACTATAAAGATTGAAATAAGCGGAGAGCAGGAATTCGGAAGTCGGGAATCTTTTAACAAGATCCTTAAAAGCAGCCGAGGCTTTATCGAGATCTTTCAGGTCTGTTTTATAAATAATTCCCATATTGTATTCTGCCGCTTCCAGCCTTTTCAGGGATGCTGTAACAGCCGAATCGGTCTTCGGGATATTTACGAGATAATATTCGCGTGACAATTTATTAAACGTATTAAGGGGTGCTGCGGATGTTTCCTCACCCGGTTCACTCTCCTCGCCTGCGGCAAATACGGATGCGGTTTTTACAGATCTCTGCCAGTGGTCTTCCAGCTTACGGTTTCCCCATGTCAGCTTAAATTCCCGGTTACCCATACTTTTTGCTGCATCATTATAAAAATACCAGCGGGATCCCTCTGAAGTATTTTGCTGTTTTGCAAAATTCTGAACCGCTACTTCATTGCCGAACTGACGGTCGAGTTGTTGGTCCTGCAGACGCTGGCGTTCCAATTCCTGATTTTTCCTTTCTGATTCGATGATTGCATCAATGTGGTCATATAATTCCTGCTCGGGCAGCTTAGCCAGTTTGAGAACGCTGTCTTCCAGCTCGAATATGTTAATTTCATGCACCAGGCGGGTGAGGCTTTTTGATTTTGTAAACAGCGATTCATATCCCGGATAATCAGGTTCAATCTGGGTCAGGGCACTGTCGTAATATACCTGGGCGTTGGGATAATCGGGAAAGGAATAATAGAGATTGGCCAGGGTCAGGTACGACCGCGTAATTTGCTGTTCGTTGTCCACGTTTGCATCGACGGATTTTTTATAGTATTCGATAGCTTTTGGATAGTTCCCTTCCTTGGTGGCCAAATTCCCAAGTGCGAAATATATTTGATCCTGGTATTCGATGTTTTTATCATCGCGCAGCATCCGGGTCAATTCACTTTCAATTTCATCCGCCCTGCCAAAACCCTGCTGGAAAGCAAGCGCCCGGTTAATTCTGGCATTGAAGGCCATTTCATAAACAGGGTTCATTTTAATGACAAGCGAATAATATTCAGAAGCCTGTTTGAGGTCTCCGGTCTTTTCAAACAACTGGGCCAGTATGTAATGATAACGGGTCCTGATTTTCTTCTTCTTTTCCAGCGGAATTGATTTTTGGAGATGAGTAACAGTCTGGATGAAATCTTTTTGTTTCAGATAATATTCTGCAGCAGTGGGATATAGTTCAGGCAGCAATTTGGAAGGAAAGTCAGGTTTGTTCAGCAAAAGATTCAGGATCTCGTAGGCATCCTTGAACTGATTAGTCTCAATCAGCAGGCGGGCCAGCCATATCTGTGTTTCAGGGATTATGGGCTGATTTTTGAAATCATTGAGAATCAGGCGAAATATTTCCGAAGCCTCTACATATTCCTGTTTGTAAAAATGGGCTTTTCCCATAAGCAGGTAAGCGTCGTCTACGAATGAATTATACTCCTTTTTATTGAAAAATTCCCGCTCTCCGGGTGTCAGATTCTTTGAATTTTTTACTTTGGGTTTGACCTTTATGGAATGAATGGAAATTAGCTTGGCGCACTTTTTAATTGTTCTGTCCATATCAGAACTGGCCAATGTGGATGCGTTTTTCTCCGCAAACGGGAATATCGGAAGAATTTCAGCATAATCATCGCGGTAGCCTTCATCAATTTTGGCATTTCCTTTTTTGAAACTTTCAGTACCATTAAATAGCACATTGAACCTGGCAGTAAGATTATGGTATGCCCGTGACAAACCGGTATTCTTCTGGACGCTGCATCCCGTCAGAAGGACTAGTGTCAGAAAAACCTGTAATGTAATATGGGCAGAAAGTCTTTTCAAATTAAATTTTTAAATAAAACTTTATGGCATTCCAACCGAGCGCACTATCAAACAGCCGCTTCCAGTTATGTTAACTGTTATTCAGGTGAATTATTTTCCCGGCGTAAATTTATTTAATGTAGCGTAAACAAAAAAAAATAGTTGTACGAAGGATGGAATATTACTGCAGCTTTGCAAAAGCCAGGGAAGCCAGGCTGACCGATGTTCCCTCTACAGCCAGGACACAGGAAGCGATCGCTTCAAGGGTAGCCCCTGTGGTTATTACGTCATCGACCAGGAGAATATGACTTAATCTTATGGAATCAGGGTCCTCGCAGCTGAAAATGCGGCTTACATTCTCCCACCTTTCATAGCGGGTTTTATGGGTTTGTGAGGAGGTGTCCACTTTACGGCTAAATATACGCGTCTCAACCGGCTTTTGGAGTATTTCAGCAATTCCCCTGGCAATCAATTCGCTTTGGTTATATCCTCTTTTTCTCAATTTGGCCTTATGGAGGGGCACAGGATGAATCAAATCGACTTCTGAAAAAGCGGTGTTCTTCAACTCGTTACCGAACATCCGGCCCATCACAATGCCAATGTTTTTCTGTCCCTTGTATTTGAGTTCATGAAGAATATGCTGGTAATGACTTCCCTTAATAAAATACATAAATGATGTTGCATGTCTTACCGGCACCCGGCCCCAGAACATTTGGGCAACTTCATTCTCGGGATCGTTGTGAAAGCCGGTACGGGGAAGAGCGGAATAACACCTTAGGCAAAGTATTTCCTCATTTCTGAACAAGGCGCATCCGCAGGCTGCACAGTAGCCCGGGAAAACCAGGCAGGCAAAATCATGAAGAAAGCTTAAAAGTCCACTTTGTCCGGACATACAAACGAAGTAAAACTAACGTCAGAGTATTTTTATTTCCCAGGTAACGGGTGCGGCTTTTTGAAGCAGAAGGCTTACACCGCAGTATTTTTCCTGTGAAAGTGTGATTGCACGGGTAAGTTTTTCAACCGGAAGATTTTCGCCTTTAAATTCGAAAGTAAGATGAAAAGATCTGTAAAGCTTGGGGTGTTCCTCTGCAACGTCGCCTTCTACACGGACATTGAATCCGGTAAGGTCAACCTGCATCTTTTTCAGGATCGAAACCACGTCCATTCCCGTGCATCCGCCGAGTGAAGCCATTAACATAGGTTTTGGCCGCGGGCCCTTATTATGGCCTCCTGCTTCGGTCCTTGCATCCATCAATATCCTGTGTTCCCTTATCGCTGCCTCAAATGCCATATCTCCCATCCACTTTACATTAATTGTATCTTTCATTTTTTTTTACTTTTTTTGGTAACTTTATTTACAAATTTAAACAATATTCGCACTGATATTTGAACAACATGAAGAACCATATCGGACCTGTGAGGAAAGAATGTTTTATCGACAGTTCTTCCATTTTCAGGCATCTTACGCAGGAGGAGCTAGCCAGAATACCCATTGACCAGGACCCCGATTTTTATAAACGCGGGACCATAATTTATTCCGAAGGAAGCAGGATCAATGGTTTTTACTGTGTCCAGAGGGGAATTATCAAAATATACAAGACAGGGTTTGACGGAAAGGAACAGATCATCCGTTTTGCAAAAAAAGGGGACATCATGGGATTCAGATCCACGATCACCAGAGAACGTGCCTGCACAACAGCCAAAGTACTTGAGGATGCCTTCATTTGTTTCATTCATGCCGAAACTGTTCTGGAGTTTGTGAAACACAACGGGGCTTTTGCACTTGAATTGCTCCAGATTGCCTGCAAGGAACTGGGGGAGGCGAATGACTATATTACTGATATCGCTCAGAAGACAGTAAGGGAAAGGCTTGCAGAGGTGCTGATACATCTCAGAAAGGACTTTGACCTGGATACGGAAAAGTATCTTCAGATTACGCTAACCCGCGAGGAACTGGCCAATATGGTGGGTACAGCCACCGAATCGGTTATCAGGCTTCTTTCCGAATTTAAACAGGACGGGCTTATAGAGCTGCAGGGCCGCAGGATCAGGATACTTGACGAAAAAACACTTTTCAAGATCGGGAACATGAATGACTAGTTTCCCCCGTCATTGAAATTCACTTTTAAATGGAGATCAGGGAACAGGAAATCAAAAAAGCATCCTGGATTGGAATAATCGGGAACAGTTTTTTATCCGTTTTAAAAATAACTGCGGGTCTGATCTCAGGCAGCCTTGCCGTGGTTGCCGATGGTGTGGATTCCGCGGGTGATATCATAACATCCGTTATAACCCTTATCACGGCGCGAATATTGACAAAACCACCCGACAAGAAATATCCGTACGGCTATGACAAGGCAGATACCATTGCCACCAAGACCCTGTCATTCATCATGTTTTTCGCCGGTGCACAATTGCTCATTACCTCAGCCCGTAAATTGCTGTCGGGTGGTAATCCGGAATTGCCCTCTCCATTGGCCATTTATATTACAATCCTATCCATTGCAGGCAAATTGTTCCTTTCTTTTCAACAGTTTAGGATTGGTAAAAAAACAGGAAGCACAATGCTGGTGGCTAATGGCAAAAACATGCAGAATGATGTTCTGATTTCGGTTTCGGTACTGGCCGGACTTATTGGTGTTTATATATTTAAAATCCCCTTGCTGGATACTATTATTGCCATGCTGGTAAGTCTCTGGGTGCTTAGGGTCGCTTATAAGATTTTTCTGCAAACCTCCCTGGAACTGATGGATGGCATTAAGGACTGCAATATATATAATAAAATTTTCGAAACGATTGAATCGGTTGAAGGCGCACATCATCCGCACCGGGTGAGGGCTAGGAACATTGGTCACAAAGTGATGATCGCCATTGATCTGGAAGTCGACGGGGAACTTTCACTGCATGAAGCACATAAAATAGCCCATAAGGTTGAGAATTCCCTTAAACAGAATATAGAGAATGTATTTGATGTGGCCATTCACATTGAGCCAATTGGGGATCAGATCGAGGAGAAAGCTTTCGGGGTCAGCAAAAGCAGCCTGTAAAACAAGGAACCGTCCTCATGCGGTGTGGCAAATCTTTCATATCTTTTCCCATTATTTGATTTATTGTGGCAAAAAGTAAAAAAAATATCCGTCATATCGGAATTGATAAAAAGGAATTGGCCAACAATCTCCTTACTATATTTACAAAGCATCCCCGCAGAGTATTTAATTATAAACAACTGGCAGGACAATTGCTGATAAGTGATCCTTCTGAAAAAAAGCTAATTACGGGGATTCTTTATGAGTTGAAACAGAAAGAGACCCTTGATGAGGTATCTGTGGGAAAGTTCAGGCTAAAGGAACGGGGAGGTTATATCATTGGTAAGGTTGACATAGCAAGGGGAGGGTATGGATATGTTATTTCCGAATCGATGAAAGAAGATGTATTCATTTCCCTGAATAACCTGAATCATGCTTTGGACGGAGATTCGGTAAAGGTTCAGCTTTATGCGCATAAGAAAACCAGGACGGTTGAAGGGGAAGTGGTTGAGATACTTGAAAGGGCCAGGGAGACGTTTGTCGGAATAATCGAAATATCGGATAAATACGCATTTCTCACACCGGATAGCAGGAAAATGCCTTTTGACCTGTTTATTCCGCTCGATAAACTGAACGGCGTAAAGAATGGGCAGAAAGCAATAGCCAAACTGACGGATTGGCCAAGGCATGCAAAAAATCCCTTTGGTGAAATTATCGAAATCATCGGCAACCAGGGCGAAAATGACACTGAAATGCATGCTATTCTCGCTGAATTCGGGCTTCCAATCCGGTTTTCGGAAGATATTGAAGAAGAGGCAGCCAGGATCAATGAGAGGATGAGCAGTGAGGATTTAAGAAATCGCCGTGATTTCAGGCAAATCCCGACATTCACCATTGACCCTGATGATGCAAAGGACTTTGATGATGCACTTTCCCTGCGCGAATTACCCGGTGGGATCTGGGAGGTGGGAGTTCATATTGCGGATGTTACCCACTATATTGAACAGGATACCATGCTTGATGCGGAAGCTTCACAACGGGCCACATCGGTTTACCTTGTGGACCGTGTTGTACCCATGTTGCCGGAAAGGATTTCAAATTACCTTTGTTCCCTCAGGCCGGATGAGGAAAAACTCTGTTTTTCAGCAGTTTTTGAAATGAATGAAAGAGCTGAAATAAAAGGAGAATGGTTTGGCCGGACAATAATTAAATCAGACAGGAGGTTCACATACAGGGAAGCCCAACTGATAATTGATACTGGAAAAGGCGACATGTACCCTGAAATGCTGAAACTATTCGAGCTGTCACGCATTCTTCGTGAAAACCGGTTTAAAAACGGATCCATCAGTTTTGAAAGGGAGGAAGTGAAGATCGATGTAGACGAACTGGGACGGCCGGTTCGCATTTATGCAAGGGAGCATGACGTTTCCAATGAGCTCATTGAGGAATTCATGCTTCTGGCCAATAAGAAAGTTGCAGAACTGGTTGGGAAGGACGACAGAAAAAAAGAAAAACGGCCCTTTGTTTATCGTATACATGATAAGCCTGACACGGAAAAACTGCAGAAATTTTCCCGCTTCATAAAACGGTTTGGCTACAAAATATCGCTCAGCTCGGGCAAGCAGACGGCCCTTTCGATAAATAAGCTTCTCGACAGTGTTAAAGGCACCCGGGAGCAGGATATTGTGGAAAATCTTGCATTAAGGGCCATGGCAAAAGCGGAATATTCAACACAGAACATAGGTCATTATGGTCTGGCATTTAAAGAATATACCCATTTCACCTCTCCTATCCGACGCTATCCGGATATGCTGGTCCACCGCCTGCTGGCGGACCACCTGGCCGGGGTGGCTTCACGTAAACAGAAATTCCTGGAAAAATTATGCCGCCATTCTTCCAAAATGGAAGTACTGGCTATGGAGGCCGAAAGGGCATCCGTCAAGTATAAGCAGGCAGAATTCCTGAAGGACAAGATCGGTCAGGTTTTTGATGGTGTCGTATCGGGGGTTATTGAATGGGGTATTTTCGTTGAGATCATTGAAAACAAATGTGAAGGGATGATCCCGATCCGCGGATTGGCCGGCGACTTCTATGAATATGAGGAAGACAATTACTGCATCCGCGGCCGTCGCACCGGCAAAAAGTACCAGATGGGAGATCCTGTTAGGGTAGAGGTGGTAAGGGTAAACCTTGCACGCAAGCAAATCGATCTGGCCCTGGCCGAAGACAGCTGATTAATATTTTAACAGTCTCTGATCCATGATACTGAACTATATTTGGATAGCTTTTTTCCTGATAGGATTCCTGGTTGCCGTTTTCAGGGTGATCGGGTATTATTTCCGGGATTTTTTCCAGGTTCATTTCGACCTCCTGTTCAGCATTGCCGACAGGGATGTTTTTTCAGCCATTGTACAAAGCACCTTTGATATGGCGAAAACCAGCGTGGATATTTCCATTTACCTTATCGGTGTTATGACCCTGTGGCTGGGTGTAATGAAAATCGGAGACAAAGGGGGCGCTGTAACCTCTCTTTCCCGTCTTGTGAATCCCTTGTTCAGCCGTATCTTTCCCGGAATACCAAAGAATCATCCTGCCATGGGATCAATCCTGATGAATTTGTCTGCCAACATGCTTGGCCTTGACAATGCAGCAACACCACTTGGATTAAAAGCCATGCGGGAGCTGCAGGAAGTGAATCCCGAAAAGGACAGGGCTTCCAATTCCCAGATCCTGTTCCTGGTCCTGAATACCTCCGGGATGACTATAATTCCGATCAGCATCCTGGCCATGCGGGTGGCATGCGGAGCAAAGGTACCCACAGATGTTTTCATTCCTTTGATACTGGCTACCTACTTTGCCACACTCAATGGCCTGATATATGTTTCGATCCGCCAAAAGATCAACCTTTTGAACAGGGTGGTGCTTTCCTATCTTGCCGGAATCACGGTTATCATCGTCGGGATCATCTGGTATCTGAGCCAGTTGCCTAAACCGGTAATGGCTGTGCGTACCGGTTTCGCCGGCAATTTCCTGCTGTTCTTTGTGATCATCACGTTTATATTCATGGGTATCCGTAAAAAGGTTAACCTGTATGAAACTTTCATTGAAGGGGCAAAAGAAGGATTCGAAATCGCCGTGAAAATTATTCCCTATCTTGTGGCAATGCTTGTGGCCGTGGGTGTATTCAGGGCCTCCGGATCATTTGACTTTCTGATGGGAGGATTCCGGGGCCTGTTTACGTTCATCGGGCTCGATACACGATTTGTGGACGCATTGCCTGTGGCGCTGATGAAACCTTTGAGCGGTGGGGGTGCACGTGGTCTGATGATCGAAACCATGAATCATTTCGGCCCCGATTCATTTGCTGGAAGACTCGCCTGTATATTCCAGGGATCCACCGAAACAACTTTTTACACGGTGGCTGTTTACTACGGAGCTGTGAATATCCGTAAAACAAGGTATACCGTAAGTGGGGGATTGATCGCGGATCTGGCAGGCGTTATTGCAGCAATTTTTATAGCGTATTTGTTTTTCGGATAATCCTTACCCGTTACCGGTCACATTACTTCATTTAATACGGTAGTATAAGGCTGCCGTGAGACAATTGTTGTAATCACCCGTTTTGCGACCCAGTATTTTTCCAAACCAGGTATAGTGGTTGTTTATGGCATCTTCATCCCGTATTGAAATCAGGGAATAGGAATAGCGAAGGTTCAGCATTAGTTTTTCCGCAATGTTAATGTTTATCCCAACCAGGGACTGCAGATCAAATTTGCGGAAAGTGACGAGGTATTCATCCGGCAGTTTCCCCCCGTCGTCCTCCCCCTGTGCTGCAAACAGGTAGGCGGGTATCAACCCGATTTCTACAGACCCGATTTGTTTTACCCTGGCATTAACTGACAAAGGAAGATCAATGTAATGCAGGGTGAGCGAGTAAACAGAAGGACTGTTTGACGAAACCGGTTTTTTTGCTCCTTTCCCTGTATATTTGATTTCAAACTGGGCAGAAATGAGGTCTGTAAGTTTTGCATTGACGAAAACCCCTCCCTGAAATCCGGCCTTATTGTATCCTCCATGGGAGTCACCATCCACCTGCGTGGCTGCAAATCCGGCCAGTATGCCGCCATGAAAGGGCTGGGCGTAAACAGAATTGAGACAGTATGCTGAAAGCAGCAACAGCAGGGTCAGGACTTTTATTTTCATAACACGGGAATTATTCAACAAGCAGCTTTTCCTTTAACATGCGGAGCCCCTTACCGGCCATTTCCTTGATAAACACGATGTGCCGGTATACCGGAACTGTGACTTCATTTGGATCAATCAGGTATACGGGTATATTTTTAGGTACATAATCAATAAGACCGGCAGCAGGGTATACCACCATTGAAGTTCCGATTACGGCAAAAATGTCAGCCTGTGAAGTGAGCGTAGCAGCTTCTTCAATGGCAGGTACCGCCTCACCAAACCATACTATATCCGGCCGCAGCTGAAACCCGTTTTCACAGGTCTCACCCGGATTTATAGGATCGTAGCCAATCTCATAAGTCAGCGGCGGGTTGCCAGAGCTTCTTGCGCGGGTAAGAATGCCATGCAGATGAAGAACGCTGCGGCTTCCCGCCCGTTCATGAAGGTTATCCACGTTCTGTGTAATGATCTGAACATCAAAGTACTTTTCAAGTTCAACCAATATCTTATGGCCTTCATTGGGTTGTGCGTCCTTAAGCTGGGCTCTGCGTTCATTATAAAATTTCAGGACTGTATCCCGGTTCCTTTCCCATCCATCAATACTGGCAACTTCCATTACATCATAGTTTTCCCATAAACCACCCGAATCCCGGAACGTTTTGAGTCCACTTTCCGAGCTGATCCCTGAACCGGTAAGTACCACAAGCTTTTTCATGCATAATTAAAAAGGTAAAACAAATATAGGATATTATTTTATTAACTTTACGGTTTTCAGAATCAGCTAATCGCGCATGGATCAGTACCCTGAGATTTACCGGGAAGAAGAAAGCATCGATATTAAAAAGTACCTTTACCGTATTTTATACAATTGGTGGTGGTTCGCACTTTCAGTTTTTGTGGCGTTGACTATTGCTTACCTGGTAAATCGTTATAGTGAGGATATATACAGGGCTAACTGTTCGGTTATCATTGCCAATGAAAATACGCCCCGCGGAGATATTGAAAGCATCATTGAGGATATGACCAATATCAGGAACAGGCGCACAAAGGCTGTTGTTCAGAATGAAATATCCGTCCTCAAGTCCTATAAAATGGCCCATTCGGCAATCGTGAACCTTAATTTCAATATCTCCTATACGGCAGTGGGCCGGCGGGGAATTGCCGAATCAAGGCTTTACAAGTCATCTCCCTTTTATGTCGTGCCGGATACCTCAAAGCCCAACCAGCTTAATTATCCCATCAATGTCACCCTGTTATCGCCAACCACCTACAGGCTTAATATTGATGATAAATACAATATTTCAAGGGTTCTGTATTTCGGACAAAACTTCAATCATGAGAATTTCAATTTTACGATCCTTCCCCGGGATATTGAGAATTTGAGGAAGCTGAACGGGTTTCCGCTGAAATACTATTTCACTATGCACGATGTAAACGGACTGGTAAACCAGTACCGTGCCGGATTGAATGTGGAAGTGAACGATGAAAAAGGATCTATCCTGACACTTTCGCTTACAGGGCCCAACAAGGATCAGATCTGTGACTACCTGAACAGACTTTCTGAAGTTTACATAAGGTCAAATCTCGATGAAAAAAATGCCACATCCCTGAATACCATACGTTTCATTGATGACCAGCTTCATGAAATTATTGACTCCCTGCAGCTGGCGGGTGTGAGGCTGCAAAATTTCCGTTCTACAAACAGGATCATCAACATCAGCCAGGAGGGGACAGCTCTTTTCCAGGAAATGGAGACGCTGAACAGCGAAAAGGCAGCCATTGACATCCAGGGAAAATATTTCGAATACATCAAGCAATACATTGAAGCAAAGAAAGACAATATTGAGGTCATAGCTCCTTCTGTAATGGGAATCCAGGATGCATTGCTGAACGCGTTGATTGCGCAGATCAATGTGCTGATCACGCAGAGGCGAAGCCTTCAGTTCAGCTCGAATGAGAATAACCCCAAACTGAGTATGGTTAATCTTCAGCTGGAGAACGTCAGACAGGATATACTTGAAAATGTGAACAACCTGATCGAATCGAACCGGATTTCAGAAAACAGCCTGGAAAAACGCATTCAGGCGCTTGAAAGTGAAATCCAGAAGCTTCCTTATACGGAAAGGCAGCTGATCAATATCCAGCGGGATTTTAACATCAATGACCAGATATATACCTTTCTTCTTCAGAAGCGCGCGGAAGCAGGAATTACCAAGGCATCCAACACATCCGACCATAGGTTGCTGGATTTGGCCCGGCCCGAAAATGCCATAATGATAAAGCCCAAAACATCGATGAATTATATGATGGCCCTTGTTTTGGGTGGTCTGCTTCCCTTAATGCTCCTGATCCTGATTGAGTATTTCAACAATAAAATCGTGGACCGCAAGGATATTGAACAGCAAACCAAAGTTCCCATTCTCGGATCAGTCGGACACAATGATAAGAACATCGGGCTTCCGGTTTTTGAAAATCCCAAATCGGCCCTTGCGGAATCATTCAGGTCCCTGAGGGCCAACCTGCAATACCTATTGAAAAGTGAGAATCATAAGGTCATTTGCATTTCCTCCACAATCAGCGGGGAAGGAAAAACTTTCTGTTCTGCCAATCTGGCAGCCATTTTAGCTATGGCTGGCAGAAAAACATTGCTTGTAAGCCTGGATCTCAGAAAACCTAAGATTCACAAGCTCTTTAAAATAGAAAATGAAAAGGGTATCAGTTCCTATCTGGCCGGGATTAACGACATGGATGATTTCGTTTATCCCACCAACATAGACAACCTGTCTGTGGCTGTCTCCGGACCTGTTCCCCCGAATCCGGCCGAGCTTATTGAATCGGACAGGATGCAGGAATTCATTCAAAAAATGAAGGACAGATTTGATTTCCTTGTGATTGATACCCCTCCTGTCGCAATTGTTACGGACGCCCTGCTTCTGAAGGACATGGTGGATATATACGTTTTCGTTATCAGGCATGGTTATTCAAGCAGGCAGGTATTGCAGCTTTTGGAAGAACTTTACACGAAAAGGGGCATCAAGAATATGGCCCTTCTGGTCAATGATGTTCAGGTAAAGGGCTACTATGGCTATTCATACCGGTATGGATACGGGTATGGTTATGGCTATGGTTATGGTTATGGCTATGAGCACGGATATTATGATGAGGAATCAATCCTTGTCCGTAAATTCCCTGATAGGCTCCGGAGATGGCTGAGGATCAGCCGCCAGTAGTTACAAAAGTACCTGATTTCCTGATGTTTCTGGGTGTCATACAAAGCACGGGTATTTCGGCCTTGTTAAGGATCTGATGTACCGTATTGCCAATCAGCAGGCTGATACCCGATGGTTTTTCCGTGGTGATTGAAATCATGTCCGCCTTTACCGTATGGGCATAGTTCACAACCATCTCAGCCACATTATCTCCGGAAACTTCATTGGTTTCACAATGTACTTTATCTTCAATAAAGGCTGATACCTGGCTGATATAGGATCTGATTTTACGTTTATTGCCCAATCCCCGCAAGGTATGGATTCCAACAACATGGATTTCGGCATTGAATAACCTTGCCAGTTCCGTAGTAAAGGGCACTTTCTGCCTCGAGTCAATTGAAAGATCGATCGGCAAAATGATCTTGTTGATGTTTGACGGACAGCCATTTTTTCGTATTGCGATCACCGGTTTTTCAGTCGCTGAAATGATCCTGAAAGCGTTGCTTCCGATAAAAAGTTCCTGAAATCCCGAGGCGCCGTGGGTTGATGCTGTAATGACCGAATCGGGCCAGGTTTCAGCAAGATTAACCACCTCGTGGTAGATCCTGCCCCTGTTAATGGTAAATCCGATGCTCGAATCTTTGCCCAGCTGGGGTGTAAATTCCCTGATGATATCCCTGAACTTATCTTCGGCAATTTTCATTTCAGCGTCAATAATCCCTTTTTCAGTATCCCCCGTTTTGTTCAGTACATTGATCATATGAATATCGATACTTGTATGTTTTGAGAATAACAGGGCAAGCTTTAAACCATTAAGTGATTCATTTGAAAAATCAACCGGTACAATAAAGTTTTTCATACGAATGCTATTTTGGATTCAAGGAATTGAAATTAATTTAATCAACTATAATTATGTATAACTGCTCATGTTCTGTATTATAATGATCCTGCCTCCTGCAAAAATACAATTTGTATACGGTAATGAATCAAGATTTGTTTTGTCGTTTATTCAGCGCATTAAATAATCGGTATTCTCACGGTTACTTGAATCAAAAAATACTATTTTTAGCGCTAAAATCAGGGTAAAGATACATTGACCTGCTGTTTTTCAAAATCATACATTAAAGAAACTGTTTGTTTTATTAAATGAAATAGTGATGAAGGAAGCCGTAATAGGAATTGATATCGGAGGTACGTTTACAAAATATGGTATTGTCGACAGGGAAGGAAATTGCCTGGCTGAAAGTTTCACCAACACAAGCCAGCATGATAATTTTGATGATTATCTCAGGGATCTGCATGCTGCGATTGAGAAGTCAATGCAATTCCTCAAAGGACAGGTGGAAATTAAGGGTGTCGGCATCGGTGCCCCGAACGGGAATTATTACGCCGGATCAATTGAAAACGCGGTAAATCTGAATTGGAGAGGGATTGTTCCGGTTGTAAAGAAAATGGGAAAATACTATCCCGGCCTTACAATAACATTAACAAACGACGCCAATGCAGCGGCCATTGGTGAAATGGTATTCGGGGGTGCGAAGGGAATGAAGGATTTCGTGGTGATAACCCTGGGAACAGGATTGGGAAGCGGGATTGTTGTTGGCGGGACCCTCGTATATGGACATGATGGGTTTGCAGGGGAGCTCGGACATGTTAATGTAGAATTAAATGGCCGCGATTGCGGATGCGGCAAAAAGGGATGCCTGGAAGCATACGCATCAGCATCGGGACTCCGGCGGACGGTTTTCTGGCTTCTGTCCGAGCGGATGATCGACAGCGAGTTAAGGGGTGTATGTTTCAACGAACTTACCGCAAAAATGATCAGTGAAGCTGCCCTGCGGGGAGACAGGATCGCCCTGGAAGCCTTTGATCATACGGGCTGGGTTCTGGGCATCAAACTCGCTGATACAATTGCCCATACCAGTCCCGAGGCTATATTCCTCCTCGGCGGACTGGCCAATTCGAGAGAACTTATTATTAATCCCACAAAGAAACATATGGAGGAGAATTTGCTTCCCATATACCGGAACAAGGTCAAAATATTATTGTCGAGCCTGCCCGATATGAATGCCGGTGTCCTGGGTGCGGGCGCACTGGCCTGGAATGAACTTAACCGAAAGAATTAATCTGTTAATATCGGGTATTACCTTAACATATCATCTTCTTTTGTGTTTATGGAGGATGAGACTGCATTTTCAAACCTGACAGTACGACAACCTGGCAGGAAAGTAAAACTCCCATAACATATTATACCTGAAGAGCAGTAACAGCGTAATAACAAGGGAAAAATACGGGACAAACGTAAAAATATACATATATAAATATGATGGTACGATATTTGAAAGAGTGGGGTGGAATAACCAAATTTATGAATCAATGAAACTTGAACATTTAACAAAAGAAACCTTCCGACTTAAAGTTTTTGATTTTGAAAACAACAAAGAATGGAAATACGAAGGTACCAAGCCAGCCATAATTGATTTTTATGCCGACTGGTGTGCGCCATGCAGAATGGTTGCACCAATATTGGAAGAGCTCAAGGATGAATATGGTGACAATCTGGAGATTTATAAAATTGACACGGAGGAAGAGCGTGAACTGTCGGCAATGTTTGGAATACAAAGCATACCCAGTTTACTTTTTGTTCCTGTATCCGGACAACCTCAAATGGCTATGGGAGCATTACCGAAAGAAACATTCAGACAGGCAATCGGAGATGTGCTGAACCTGAAGAAAAATGAAGGATCGTAACCACTGCGACGGTATGCAGAAAATAAAACCTTGATTTATGCAGCAGAAAATCAAAGAGTTGCATTCCGAAAAAACAGGGCTATTGATTATATTGCTTTTTTATTGTTAACTTTATCCGGACTAAGAATTTTCACCTCCATTCATAAACTGGAATAAGGTCTGTTCTTTCTTGTTTTAAAAATTATGATGTGGAATTGACAAGGAATACATATGCATGTGATCTATTCATTGATATACGATTCAGTCCCCCCCGGTTTTCAGATCTTACTAAAATTCAGTTTTAATAATCAATAAATACTTCTTCCATGGATGTAAAAGGAAAACTTTACATGCGTTTCATTGAGAGGAGCAATATTTATGAGGAGCAGCAAAATGAACAGGTAAAGGAGAAGCAGCATTCAAAAGGTAAGATGACAGCCCGTGAAAGAATAGACATGCTATTCGATTCAGGGACCTTTGAGGAGATGGATGCTTATTCAATGCCTGCAGCGGCTGGTGGCGATTTTGGAAAGAAAGTAAATGCCTTTGGTGACGGTGTCATAACCGGCTTTGGAAAGGTCAGCGGTCGGCTGGCTTTTGCCTATGCCCAGGACTTTAACGTAATGGGGGGATCGCTGGGTTCTGTTCATGCCTCCAAGATTGCCAAGATCCAGGATATGGCCCTGAAAATGGGGGCACCCATCATCGGGCTTATTGATTCGGGCGGAGCGAGAATACAGGAAGGGGTTGCAAGCCTGGCAGGGTATGCTGCTATTTTTAACCGTAATGTGAGATCTTCGGGTGTAATACCCCAGATATCCGTAATACTGGGACCTGCTGCCGGCGGTGCAGTTTACTCCCCGTCCATCACCGATTTTGTATTCATGACCAACAAAACCAGTTATATGTTTGTTACGGGTCCCAATGTTGTCAAGGAAGTATTGAATGAAGATGTATCCTTTGATGATCTTGGCGGGGCAATGGTCCATATGAAAAAAAGCGGTGTTGCCCATTTTGTTTACGAAGATGAGGAAAATACAATACGGGGCGTTCACAAACTGCTTTCCTATCTTCCCTCCAATAACCTTGAAAATCCGCCTTATATTGAATACTGTGATTCGGATCTCCGTATGGATGTGCGCATCCGCGATATTATCCCTGATGATCCGAACAAGCCCTATGATATAAAAGACATTATAAATTTAATTATCGACCGGGGCAGTTTCTTCGAGGTTTCTAACAATTTTGCGCAGAACCTGGTTGTGGGTTTCGGGAGGCTACGGGGAAAGGCCATCGGGATACTGGCCAACCAGCCCAAAGTGCTGGCGGGTACTCTTGATATTAACTCATCGGTGAAAGGGGCCAGATTTATCCGTTTTTGCGATTCTTTTAATATCCCCATCCTGACACTGGAAGATGTGCCTGGATTTTTACCCGGATTGGACCAGGAACACAATGGAATTATAAGGCATGGAGCAAAGCTCCTGTATGCCTACGCCGATGCCACTGTTCCGAAGATAACCGTGATCCTGCGAAAATCATATGGCGGGGCCTATTGTGTGATGAACAGCAAAAACCTGGGTGGAGATTTCAATTTTGCATGGCCCACCGCAGAAATTGCCGTGATGGGCCCGGAGGGTGCTGTTTCAATCCTGTATCGCAAAGAACTCCTCGAATCGGATGACCCGGTAAAACTTAAAAAAGAACTTACCAGTAAATACCGGGATGAGATCGCGAACCCATATGTAGCTGATGACAAGGGTTATATCGATGAAGTGATTGATCCTGCAATTACCCGAAAGAAGCTGATCGCTGCTTTCGAGGCACTTGAGAACAAACATGTAAGCGTTCCTTCAAGAAAACACGGGAATATTCCGCTTTAATGCGCTGCTGGCCGATTCGGGAGCACATTGTGAAATCCGGGAAAAAATTGTGCATTCGGGAACTTAATTTATCTTTGCATCTTGCCTGTGAAATACATCGGGACATAATTAATTTTTGTTCGAATGAAAATTAAAAGTCTGCTCATTGCCAACCGGGGTGAAATAGCTGTCAGAATCAACGAAACGGCTAAAAAAATGGGAATCAAGACCTATGGCATCAAGACTTCAAAAGAACCGAACGCCTTATATCTCAGATTGGTTGATGATGTTATTGTTTTTGCGGAATCAATGGATGAAATTCCCGAGTTTTTGGATATTGAAAGAATAATTGACGCGGCACGGGTGCATAAGGTAAATGCTATACATCCAGGTTACGGATTTCTTGCCGAAAACCCCTATTTTGCACGAAGATGCGAAGAAGAAAACATCATTTTCATAGGTCCTTCAGCTTCTGCGATTTATAAAATGGGGAATAAAACAATTGCGAAGCAAATTGCCCAGAAATATAAGATCCCTTTGTTGCAGGGCAGCCAGGGAAGTGTCAAAAATGTTATGGAGGCCGCTGATATTGCTTCGAAAATTGGATATCCCGTGATTTTGAAGGCTGCGGCCGGCGGCGGGGGTAGGGGTATGCGGATAGTAGAAAAAGCTTCAAGCCTTGAAAAAATGTTCAGGCTTGCTACAAGCGAGGCCGAAAAGGCATTTGACGATTCCTCGGTTTTCATCGAAAAATATGTCAGAAATCCACGTCATATTGAGTTCCAGATAATTGGTGACAGGTTTGGGAATTATATCCATCTGGGTGAAAGGGAATGTTCCATCCAGCGTAAACATCAAAAACTTATAGAGGAATCACCGTCGATTGCATTAGACGAGAAATTGCGGAAAGAGATGGGTGCGGCTGCCACCCTTATTGCCAAAGCGGTAAACTATTATTCCGCAGGAACGGTCGAATTTTTGCTTGATGCTGACCGGCATTTCTTTTTTATGGAAATGAATACCCGGATACAGGTGGAACATCCTGTAACTGAGATGGTATCGGGAGTCGACCTTATCGAATTGCAGATTAAAATAGCGGAAGGCCAGGAATTAACCTTAAAGCAACAGGACATAAAGCTTACCGGGTGGGCTATAGAGTGCCGGGTAAATGCTGAGGATGTGCAGGCAGGTTTTTCTCCAAACCAGGGAATCATTGAAAAAATATCATACCCCCGGGGAAAAAATATAAGGGTTGACAGCGGTGTTACAGATTATTCCGTGATAACCCCCTATTTTGATTCCATGGTTGCCAAACTTATTGTACACGCAGAGACACGGGATAAAGCCATTTCGGCAACATCTGCCGCTTTAAGAAAATTCTGGATCAGGGGAATAAAAACTACCATACCTTTCTGCCAGGCGGTTATGAATCATAAGAAATTTAAAAAAGGGGATTTCAATACTTCCTTTATTGAAAAGGAAATGGGAAAGCTATTTTTCAATGATGCGGAAGATGAAATGCTGGCTGCTTATGTGGCCGCATTCGATTTTGCAGCCGAGCTTGAGACCAATCGCACCACCAAGCCTGATTTTGAAAGGGGAAAGAACATTAGTCCCTGGGTGCTGAATAAACGATTAAAATCACTTTAACTTACTTCCATGAAGCTGATTGGTAAAAAAAAGGTTGATGAAAATGAATATATCGCCGTTACGCCAAATGACAGTAAATATGTGATCAGAAATCCTTTTAGTATAGACCTTAAAATTAACGGCCACAAAAAGGATATTAAGATATTTGAAAATGAGGAAGGATTTACTTTTATTGAATTCAGGAATAAAAAATACCTGGCTGAAATTACCGACAAAACACAGAATAAATACACGGTTCTTTTAAACGGGGTCAGTTATTCCTTTACAATTGAATCCCCTATATCATACCGGCGCAGAAAATATCTTCAGAAATACAAGCAGGCCAATAAGATTGAAATGATTACTGCACCTATGCCGGGTAAAATTATGGAGCTGCTTGTGGAAGAGTCATCAAGTGTGAAGGAAGGAGAGTCCATCCTTATATTGGAGGCGATGAAGATGCAAAATGAGATTATTTCACAGGTCAGCGGTAAGGTCAAGAAGATCAATGTGAAACCAGGAGATACAGTTACAAAGGATGATGTCCTTATGGAGATAGAAAGATAATTTTGCACATCTTCATCAAACCCTTTTGCATGCGGGAAGAAATTAATCAGACTGTTGAATATCTTACCGGGATGGGCGTGCTGGATCCCGAAATTGGAATTGTTTTGGGAACAGGTCTTGGCAGAATGACCGACAAATTGGAAAATGTCCGTTCATTTGATTACAACCATATCCCCAATTTCCCCCTTGCAACGGTAGAATCACATTCAGGAAGACTATATTATGGTATCCTGCATGGAAAGAAAATTCTGGCCATGCAGGGCAGATTTCATTACTATGAAGGATATTCCTTGCAGCAGGTTACCTTTCCGATCCGCGTAATGAAAAGGCTTGGTATCCGGTACCTCCTGTTATCGAATGCTGCCGGAGCCATGAACCCTGTTTTTAAGAAGGGCAGCCTGATGCTTATTGATGACCACATCAGCCTTTTACCTGACAATCCCCTGAGAGGCAAAAACATGGATGATTATGGCCCCCGTTTCCCGGATATGAGCCGGCCCTATTCGGCTAAACTGAACGATCTCATTACGGAAATCGCCAAACGTGAAAAAATCCTTCTCCATAAGGGGATATATATTGCAGTTACAGGCCCCAATCTTGAAACCCGCGCTGAATACAGGATGTTCCGTAATTATGCCGATGCGGTGGGAATGTCTACGGTTCCTGAAGTAATCGTGGCCAATCACATGAATCTTCCATGTGCTGCCATATCCGTGCTGACCGACGAATGTGATCCGGATAACCTGGTCCCCGCAAAGCTGGAGGATATTATTGCAACAGCCGGAATAGCTGAATTTCAGCTGGTAAAACTGTTTTCTGCATTAATCAGGGAATTGGCTTTTTAAGAACAAAACCGGAAAGAAAATGATTTTTATTACAGGCGCAACTGGTTTCCTGGGATCCCATCTTTTGCATGCTCTGGCAGGCCAGGACAAGCCGGTAAAGGCTTTGTACAGGAACAGTGAAAAGCTGGCATATGTAAGGAAGATTTTTCAATATTACGGGAATGATACTGAATCACTCATGAAAAAGATTGAATGGGTGAAAGGAGATATTCTTGATTATCAAAGATTGACCGATTGTCTGAAAGATGTTGAACAGGTATATCATTGTGCCGGCATGGTTTCATTCAACAATTCCGAAAAGCGGAAAATGTTTGATACCAATATAGCAGGAACAACTTGTATGGTCAATGCATGCCTTGAAATGAACATAGCAAGGATCTGTTTTGTCAGTTCAATTTCAGCATTGGGTATTTCACAAAATGGAGATCTTATTGATGAAAACCGGCAATGGAACCAGGGGCCGTCCGCTTCTCCGTATTCATTCTCCAAATTCAGGAGTGAAATGGAAATGTGGAGAGGCATACATGAAGGTCTCAATGCCATCATAGTAAATCCTTCGGTAATAATCGGTCCCGGCATGTGGCTCGGATCCACGGGAAACCTGTTTCAGCAGATTACAAAGGGATTGAATTATTATCCCACAGGGGCAAGCGGGTATGTTGATGTACGCGATGTAGCGGCTGTCATGATCAGACTGACAAACAGTGATATTACCGGGGAACGCTTCATTATCAGTGCAGAAAATGAAACCCACAGACAAATTATCGGTTACCTTGCGGAAGCACTTAACAAGCCGTTACCTTCCCGTCCCCTTACTCCTGCCCTGATAAACATCATTTGCAGCCTGGAGAAAATCAGATCGCTTATTACCGGCAAACCTGAACGTATTACACAGCGTTCCGTACGAAGTGCAACGGCGGTTTACGCATATTCGAATAAAAAGGTAACCGATGCATTGTCAATTGAATTTATTCCGGTTAAAGAATCAATAGCCTATTCCTCCATGCTCTACAGGAATGACATGAACTCCGGGCTATAGCTTCTCAACAGATTTTGCAGGCAAGAAACAGGAACCGTCTTTTTCAGAAAAAAAGTTGTGCGGGAGGGGTTACTTTTTGTCCTCAGCGGGTATCAATAGCTGACAGCTTAATGTTAAGTTAACCTTAAAAAAACCCGTTATGATAAAAAGAACTGTTGTTATCCTGACTTTTTGCCTGCTCCCGGTTTTATCCTGTCATAAGGAGGACCAGAAAGAAAAACCAAAAGGGGACCTGAAAATTGAAATCGGACTGTATGTTTCCGTAGGCGAGGTAAATGAAAACCTTAAATCAACACAGGGGACAGAGGATTTCAAAGTGGTCATCTATAGTTCTTCCGGCCAGGAAGTGCTCGCGTTTGAAAGGGCCTCTGATATGCCGGAGGTAATTGAATTGGAAACCGGAAATTATTATGCAGCAGCATATTCGGACAATAATTTACCGGCCGCATTCGAAAACCCATATTATTACGGTAAATCCGGTAACTTTTCGATAATACCGGATAACCAGCAAACAATTGTTATTAATTGTGAACTGGCCAATACAATGGTAACAGTTGTTTATTCCGATATTGTAAAAAGCAATTATTCCGATTTTAGCACCAAGGTCACTTCGGCAGAAGGATCCCTTACATTCGCAAAGGATGAAACCAGGGCAGGTTATTTCAAACCCCTTCCGTTATCGATTCAGGCCAGTCTTACCTGGCAGAAGCCCAATGGTGATTATGAAACCAGGGTGCTGACGGGCAATATATCCGATCCTCAACCGAAAAGGAAATATGAAATTCATGTGAATGCTGCAGCCGGGGGAGGATCTTCCACTTTAATGATCAATCTGGATGTTACATCAGGACCGGTTGAAATTGTAGAAATTGACGAAACAAATCCCGAACCTGACAGTATTCTTGAAAGCGGTGATCTTCTGATAACAGAGATCATGTTTGATCCGACAGCTCTTCCGGATGCGGACGGAGAATGGTTTGAAATCTACAATAACACCGGCCACTCCGTTAGCCTGAAGAATCTTGTCATTGAAAAAAATGAAACCGACAGGCACGCAATTACCGAAAAAATCATACTGCTCCCGGGTGCCTTCCAGGTGTTTAGCAGAACCGAAAATGCCGTTAGCGGAACTGCCTATGTTTACGGATCCGGAATATCCCTGAATAATACCGGGGCAGTATTATCGGTTTCCAACTATGGAACAGATGGTATGGACGGATCTGAAATCTGCTCTGTGAATTACGGGGCTGTTGACTTTCCTCAAGCCACAGGGGCATCAATCTGCCTGGATCCCGGATCGATGAATGAACAGGATGCCGTTTCGGGGCTATTCTGGTGCGTTTCAGGGACAGCTTATAGCACCGGTGATCTGGGTACTCCCGGAAGCATAAATGATGATTGTGACTGATATCCTGCCAATATCCCTTTTCAGCCCAAAACCCAAAATACAAAAAAGCCCTTTCTTTGCCGAAGCTTAATTCAATTGGTAATCCCGTTACTGGTAAAACCCTCTTAAGCAAAGAGGGCTTTTTTTTTCATTTCACTTTTCAACCGAATATATTTATTATTGCATATTAGTAAGTTTGATCAGCTGGTAAATTTTCCTGTGAATACTGATTCATACTTGCCGGTCAAAAGGTACACAGTTCCCTGACATTAAGGATAAAGAATGCAGAGAAGGTCATCATACGGATTTGTCATTGATATTTTCATCGTTATGGCTTCTTTTTTGGTTTGTGTATGGCTCAAACCAGGAGGGAATACGGCATACTATAAAAATTACTCAGATTCGTTTATATTGTTCCTGCTGATCTGGCTGACAGGATCTTTCATTTTCGAAAAGTATGGTGTACTGACAAGTATGCCCTGGAAGTCAGGTTTAAAAAGGATCCTCCTCATCAACCTGGTCATATTTTTCTTTGTAACAAGCATCATGTACATATTCCAGACATTCAATTATTCCAGGTTTATTGTCCTTGGAACGGTCGGTGTGACAACCGCGGCTGAGCTGTCTTTGGGTACGTTTTATTACCTGATCAGGAATACCAGGATTAAATATGAAAACGGATTATCACCGGGAATAGCCGTTGAAAACAGGCTAAGACAAAAAGAAGAAGCCCAAATCCACCTTAAAAAGAGGGCGCCGGTCAGGTATGATTACAGGCAACGCGAGGAATACCTCCGAAATGAAATCGGAGAGGAAGCGTACCGGTACATCATTCATTATTCCGCAATCGATTCGCCCAATACACTTGTAATTGCTACAACCACAAGATTTAACATCGATGCACAGATTCAGCATTCCTTTGAGTGCATTATCAATGTCCGCCGTGTAAATGATTTTCGGTATATCAATAAGTATTTCGAATCAGTTAATGCGAAATTGTCGCCGGGAGGTATTTTCATTGACTTTTTTGAATCCAAGAATATGCGCAAAAGAAGGATATTGGAAAAATTTCCGCCCGTATTCAATTACCTTTATTATACAGGTGATTTTATTGTCAAACGTATTTTTCCCAAGTTCCTTCTGACAAAGAAATTGTATTTTTTGTTGACCCGGGGGGAAAACAGGGTGCTTTCAAAAGCTGAAGCTTTTGGGCGACTATACTCCTGCGGATTCGAAATCCTGGATGAGAAGCTGATTGATAAGGCTCTTTATTTTGTTGCCATTAAAGTCAGGGATCCGCTTTTCCCCCAAAATCCAAGTTATGGCCCGCTTATTGGACTAGAGCGGATCGGGCAGTGGGGGAAAACCATCAAGGTTTATAAAATGAGGACCATGCACCCGTTTGCGGAATATTTGCAGGATTATGTTTACAAAAAAGTGGGATTGCAGGAAGGAGGAAAGTTCCGGGATGATTTCAGGGTCACCACGCTGGGAAGGATCATGCGTAAGTTCTGGCTTGATGAATTGCCCATGTTGATTAATCTCATGAAGGGAGATTTAAAACTTGTTGGGGTACGTCCGTTGAGCCGGCAATACTTCAAATTGTATACATTGGAATTGCAGAAACTGAGAATCAAAAGCAAACCGGGTCTGATACCTCCTTTTTATGTGGATAATCCCCGGACCCTTGAGGAAATAGTTGCCTCCGAGCTGCGTTATCTCAGTTCCTATGAAAAGCATCCGTTTCGCACTGACTGGAGATATTTCTGGAAAGCAGTCTTTAACATTATCTTCCGAAAGTACAGGAGCAAATAGAATTGGCTACCTGCCTATGAAATTCAACACAAGGATCAATGTGGATATGGATGTAAGCGTCAGGGATACGGTTGGGATATTGATCCGGAATGATTTGCTCCGGATGGGTTCAATATAAACAATATCATTGGGTAACAAAAAATAACCGTCCGATGTCAGGATGTTCCGGTTTGTCAGATCAAGCTGAAAAGATTTTGTTCCTTTCGATTCGGACCTCAAAATATGTACTTTTCTACGGTTGCCATAATCAGTAATGTCTCCAGCCATGCTGATCGCCTCAAGCACGGTGAGCTGACTGTTAAAATTATTATAGGAACCGGGCCTGTTGACTTCTCCGATTACAGAAACTTTAAATGAGATCAGCTTTACAATTACCGTGGCATCCTTCAGATAATGATCTGCCCGTTCATGTATTGCTGCTATTGCTTCATCCAGGGACTTACCGGCAACGAGGATGCGTCCGAGTATGGGGATCTCGATATATCCTGAATCGCTGACTGCATAACCGTTAATAAACAGGCTTGTTTCATTCTGAAAGAGGTTTTGCTGGTAGGAGCCGATTGTTTGGTTGATCAGATTGCTCATCTCCTCGTTCAGGGAGTATATTTTGACATAGAGGATATCACGTGTCTGAAGGGTATATTCAGGTCGTGTTTTCAGATAAAACCCCTCAGTAGACACAGAATCCACGTCTTTAAGATATACAAGCTGGCGGTGCGCCGTACAGGAAGTCAGGATTGCAAGAACAATGACTGCAGCTGGTATTCCGGTATTTCTGAAATGGATCAAAGCAAAGATCATTTTAAAGTTAATCAGATCAAGTATTCGCTGTATACTTTTTTAATGCCCTGTTCCAGGCTGATTTTTTCAGTCCAGCCCAGGTCATGAATTTTCTTGACGCTCAGAAGCTTTTGGAATGTACCGTCGGGTTTGTTGGTATCCCATTCGATCAGGCCGTCAAACCCAACTATGTCTTTTACAAGCATTGCCAGCTCCTTTATAGTCAGATCTTTACCCGTACCAATGTTAATATGGGTATTCCGGATTTCAACCGAGGCTTCACGGGAGGTTATTTTATCTGCATATTTGTCCTTCACAAGGTCTTTAAAATCAATGTTCTCCATGATGAATACACAGGCATCGGCCATGTCATCGGAATGGAGTAATTCACGCCGGGGGATACCGGAACCCCATAATCTTACCGTAACATGGGCCTCTGCCGAATTATGCCTGTAGATGCCATATTTTTCAAGTTTTTCACCGATTTCTATCTGGGTGGAGTTACCATCGACCCCTTCAACCGGGTTTTTGTTAAAATCCCGCCGGATAGCTTCCCAGTTATTTTCAATAAGGCATTTAGCCAGGTGCATTTTACGGATCATTGCGGGCAATACGTGTGATTTTTCCAGGTCATAGTTGTCATTTTGCCCAAATAAATTGGTTGGCATCACGCAAATGTAATTTGTTCCGTACTGGATATTATAGCTCTCGCACATTTTTATGCCTGCGATCTTCGCAATGGCATAAGGCTCATTGGTATATTCAAGGGCATCGGTAAGCATGTATTTTTCCTTGAGGGGTTGCGGGGCAAGCTTTGGGTAAATGCAGGAACTACCAAGGAATAAGAGCTTTTTGATACCATTCAGATAACAGGCATGGATCACATTGCTTTGGATCATGAGGTTCTCATAAATAAACTGTCCCCTGTATATGTTGTTGGCCACAATCCCTCCTACTTTTGCGGCTGCCAGCATGACATATTCCGGTTTTTCCTGCTTAAAAAACTCATTAACAGACCGTTGATCAACAAGGTCAAGCTCAGTATAATGCCTGGTTATAATGTTATGATAGCCTTTTTTGTTAAGATTTCTCATCAGGGCACTGCCAACAAGCCCCGTATGACCTGCAAGATATATTTTACTATCCTTTTTCATGACAAAATCATAAATCAGATTATTCAAAATAGTTCAGTGTCTGATAGCCTCCGTTTTTCAGGTAGACCTCTTTATGTGTAAGTTTAATATCACTTTCAATCATATCCCTAACGAGTGCTTTCAAATCGTATTCCGGTTCCCACTTTAACATGGATTTTGCCTTGGTGGGATCACCAATAAGGAGTTCCACTTCAGTTGGCCTGAAATAGCGGGAGTCAATGGCGAGGACCTCTGTCCCTTTCTTAATCCTGTATTTGGGATCCCGGCATGATCTTACAATACCCTTTTCATTAATTCCGGTTCCCTTAAATTCCAATTCAATTCCAACCTCTTCAAAAGCCATTCTGACAAAATCCCTGATTTGGGTTGTAATACCTGTAGCAATTACAAAATCATCCGGTTTATCCTGCTGGAGCATCAGGTACATGGCCCTGATATAATCTTTGGCATGACCCCAGTCACGCCTGGATGAAAGATTGCCGAGGTATAATTTGTCTTGCAGGCCTAGTGCAATGCGTGATACAGCACGGGTAATCTTTCTGGTTACAAAAGTTTCACCGCGGATGGGAGATTCATGGTTAAACAGGATTCCGTTGCAGGCAAACATATTATAGGCTTCCCTGTAATTCACTGTTATCCAGTATCCAAACAATTTAGCTACGGCGTATGGGCTTCGCGGATAAAAAGGGGTTTTTTCAGATTGTGGAATTTCCTGCACCAGGCCATACAATTCACTGGTTGAGGCCTGGTAAAACCGCGTTTTATTTACAAGCTTTAAAATCCTGATGGCTTCCAGGATTCTCAACGCACCTATGCCGTCTGCGTTGGCGGTATACTCAGGGGTGTCAAAACTGACTTTTACATGGCTCATGGCTGCCAGGTTATATACCTCGTCAGGCTGGGTTTCCTGCATAATTTTAATGAGGTTGGTGGAATCTGTAAGGTCACTGTAATGCAGGATGAAATTCCGGTTTTCAACATGGGGATCCAGGTAAAGATGATCGATCCTTTCCGTATTGAACAGGGAACTTCTTCGTTTGGTACCATGCACAATATAGCCCTTTTTAAGCAGGTATTCGGCAAGATAAGCCCCGTCCTGCCCTGTAATTCCAGTAATCAATGCTACTTTTCTGTTTTCCATGAACCCTGTAATTAATTTTGAATTAGGACTGTAATACTTTTTTGCATAATTCATGATAATCTCCCTTGAGGCCAACAGGTGTTGCATTTCTGATCTGATAGACCAATTCAATGGAAGGTTTGGCTTCTGCCAGACCAAAACCCCTGCCGGCAAGCACTTCGCGATAACTTATGGTATGCAGGTCTGTAAAACCCTCGCTGAATTCAATTTCAGTTTTATCCATTATAATGGAGCGGTATGTTCGCATCCATTTCTGCCTTACCTGGTCCGGAAGATCCTTCTCATCCAGGCTCAGGAACCACCTGATCCTTGCATTTTCCAACTCCAGGAATCCTGAAGCCTTATTATGGGCCAAAAGGTGAACGATGACATTTTTTGGTTTGCCGAAAATCCATGAAAGCATATCAAAAAAGTGAACCCCGATGTTCGTGGCAATTCCACCGGATTTCTGAATATCTCCTTTCCAGGAAGTGAAATACCAGTTGCCCCGGCTGGTAATATATGTCAGATCAAGGTCGTGTATGATTCCCCGGGGACCCTTGTCAATTTTATTTTTGAGATCGATCAGGGCAGGATGCAGCCTCAATTGAAGTATATTGTAAATTTTTCGGTTGGATTCCTTTTCAATTTCGGATAAAGCTTCAATGTTCCAGGGATTTAAGACAAGGGGTTTTTCACATATCGCACTGGCACCCGATCTCAGGGCAAAACGGATATGCGAATCATGAAGGTAATTCGGAGAACAAATGCTGACATAATCCATCTGGATCCCCATTCTTCGTAATTTATCCACATGGCGGTCAAATCTTTCAAATTCGACGAAAAAATGACTATCGGGGAAGTAACTGTCAATTATGCCCACACTGTCAGAAGGATCAAGTGAGGCAAGGAGGATATTTCCCGTTTCCCTGATAGCTTTCAGGTGCCTGACCGCTATATATCCTCCAACACCAATTATGGCAAATTTTTTCTGTTCATCCATGGTTCAGGATCAACTATAAGCTCATGTATGTAAGCGATTTAATATTTTTTCTGAATATCCCTTTTACATCCATCAATATGCCTTTTTTATTTGTTAGTGATAGGAAATAATCATCCGTTAAGGATAGATAATCCTTATGAGCTACCGCAAGTATTATTGCATCATAATTGTTCCCGGGTCCCGCAGAAATTGGGTATCCGTATTCTTCTTCAAATTCTTTGGCAGAAGCATAAGGGTCAACTATTTCAACCACTACACCATACGACTTTAATTCTGCAACAACATCAGCAACTTTTGAATTGCGGATATCGCTTACATTTTCCTTAAATGTGGCGCCCATTACCAATACCCTGGAGTTCAGCACATTTTTTCCAGTCCTGATTATCTGTTTTACCAATTCCGTGGCGATATACTTTCCCATGCCATCGTTCACAGCACGGCCCGAAGTAATGACCTGTGCATTATGACCCAGCTCTGCCGCTTTAAATGTCAGGTAATAAGGATCAACCCCAATGCAGTGTCCTCCTACCAATCCGGGATAAAACCGGAGAAAGTTCCATTTGGTGCCGGCTGCCTCAAGCACTTCATAAGTATTAATACCCATTTTGTTGAAGATCATGGACAACTCATTCATCAACGCAATATTCACATCGCGTTGGGTGTTTTCAATGATTTTGGCGGCTTCGGCTACCTTTATTGAGGAAGCCTTGAATATGCCTGCCCGGACTACCAGTTCATAAACCCCGGCTACCTCTTCCAGGGCTTCATTATCTGAAGCTGAAACAATCTTGGTAATGCTGGCAAGAGTGTGCTCTCTGTCTCCCGGATTTATCCTTTCAGGTGAATAGCCCAATTTAAAATCATTTCCACAGGTCAGTCCCGACATATTTTCAAGAATGATTCTGCATTCATCATCAGTTGTTCCCGGATATACTGTGGATTCATATACTACATAATCCCCCTTTTTAAGAATGGATCCCACAGTTCTGGTTGCTGAAAATAATGGATTCAGATCCGGCAGGTTATGATTATCAATTGGGGTTGGAACCGCCACAATATGAAACGTGGCTTTTCGTAAATCCTCAGGATTTGATGTAAACAAAATATCAGTATCTTGAAAGGCTTCATTTTCAAGTTCGTTACTTGGATCAACTCCTTTTCTCATAAGATTAATCCGGTGGGAGTTAATATCAAATCCGATGACAGAAATTTTTCTTGCAAAGGCAAGGGCGATAGGTAATCCGACATATCCTAAGCCAATTAAGGATAATTTTGTTTGTTTATTTAAAAGATCGTTATAAATGCCCATAAAGTGAAATGATATTTAGAATCTTGGTTGATAAGGTATTGCTATTAGAAATGAATTGAAATATCAGAATCCAAATTCTTTTTTTATTGCCTCAACAAAGTCAAGTTTTTCCCATGAAAAGAAATCTACCTCTTTGGTTACGGATGAGCCGTTTTTCATCAGGGTTACCGTAGCCGTGAAGGGTTCTCTTCCCATATGGCCATATGCGGCCGTCGGTAAAAAAATAGGATTTTTAAGTCCGAATCGCCTTATAATCACTGCGGGTCGCAAATCGAATAACCGGGCAATTTTTTCAGCAATTTCCCCATCGCTGAGTTTGATCCTGGAGGTACCGAAAGTATTCACGTATACTCCAACCGGTTTCGCAACGCCAATGGCATAAGCAACCTGAACAAGTACTTCATCAGCTATGCCGGCTGCCACCATATTTTTTGCAATATGCCTCATGGCGTAGGCTGCAGATCTGTCAACCTTGGAGCTGTCCTTTCCCGAAAAAGCTCCGCCACCATGTGCGCCCTTACCCCCATATGTATCTACAATGATTTTACGACCTGTCAGTCCGGTATCTCCGTGCGGTCCGCCAATTACAAATTTGCCTGTAGGATTCACAAAAAGAAGAAAATGATCGTCAAACAGGGCTTTTACACGTGCAGGAAGCATGGAAGTTACGCGGGGTATCAGGATATTCCTTACATCATCCTCAATCTTTCTGAGCATGGCCTTGTCCTCATCAAAGCTGTCATGTTGCGTGGAAACAACGATGGTATGTATCCGGCTGGGTTGTTTGTCATCACCGTATTCTATAGTTACCTGGGATTTGGCATCAGGCCGGAGATACCCCATGCTTTTCCCTTCACGACGTATGGCAGAAAGCTCCTTGAGCAGTAAATGTGATAATTCAAGTGACAGAGGCATATAATTGTCCGTTTCCCGGCAGGCATATCCGAACATCATTCCCTGATCACCAGCTCCTTGTTCATCTTCGTTTCCACGTTCGACGCCCCTGTTAATATCCTGGGATTGTTCATGAATTGAGGAAATCACACCACATGAATCGGCTTCAAACATATAATCTGAATTTGTATAACCGATTTTCCTGATCACTTCCCGGGCAATTTGCTGAACATCCACATAGGCATTAGTTTTGACTTCACCGCTTAAGACCACCAGCCCCGTGGTTACCAGGGTCTCGCATGCGACTTTTGATTCGGGATCACGCCGAAGGAATTCATCCAGTAACGCATCTGAAATCTGATCTGCTACTTTGTCGGGATGTCCTTCTGATACGGACTCAGATGTAAATAAATATGCCATTAATTAATAATATTAAGTTAATAATGGTGCAAAGATAAAAAGAGAAATCCAATCACCTGTAATTGACAGGAAATAGTTGATAAATACATTTTATTATGCGGTGAGTTCACGAAATACATCTTCCAGTTTTCTGTCCTGAATATGCATGGAAAGAATCACAAGTTCATTTTTGACCGCAAACCGAAACAATTCTTCACGGATATCAACATCTCCGGAAGTCTCGATCAGCCATGAACCAGGCCTGAGTTTTTTTGTACGCTCGATCAATGGGAAGCCGGTAAACAAGTTTTCCGGCGGATCCTTACGGAATTCGATAATGACCGTTCGCATGGATAGCGAGGTAAACTGGCCTATATTCGCAGTAAGGTCATTGGCAATGATCTGCCCCTTGCTTATGATGATGACTCTTTTACAGATGGCCTCCACCTCCTGCATGATATGGGTGGACAGCATTACAGTCTTTTCCTTACCCAATCCTGAAATCAGGTTCCGGATCTCGGCCAGCTGATTCGGATCGAGTCCCGTTGTGGGTTCATCCAGAATGAGAACGTCCGGATCATGAATTATCGCCTGGGCCAATCCCACCCGTTGGCGGTATCCTTTTGAAAGTACGCCGATTTTCTTGTTTCGCTCCGGGGATAAACCGGTTATGTCAATCACGTCCCTGACTCGCTGCCGTTTCTTTTTCAGCTGATAAAGTCCTGCAACGAAATTCAGATATTCTTCAATATACATATCCGGATACAAAGGATTATTTTCGGGCAGGTATCCGAGTTTCCGCCGGACATCGATTGTATTCCCCTTAATATCGATATCCCTGATTTTAATTTCCCCTGATGTAGGCCGGATCAAACCACAGATGATTTTCATCAGTGTTGATTTCCCGGCTCCGTTAGGACCTATGAAGGCAGCTATCTCTCCCGAACTGACATGAAAGCTGACAGAATTCAGGGCAATCTGGCTGCCATACAGTTTACTGACCTGATGAACTGAAATGGACATAATGAATAAATTATCCAAATATAGGAAAATCGTAGTTACCAATTCAGGGTACAAAACTGCCATAAAAAGGCCCTGAACAGACTCAGGCTACGAATTCGATGTAAAATTTTAATTGTTAAGCGCTAATTGAATTGCTAATTGACCTAAAATCCTAAATTTGCAGATTCAACATTAATTGCTTCCGGATAATGAGAGTCAAGGAATTATTAAAATCCCGCGATTTTGGGGAAACTGTCGAGGTCAAAGGTTGGGTCAGGACCAGGCGCGGTAATAAGAACATTGCATTTGTTGCATTGAATGACGGATCTGTTATTCACAACGTTCAGATTGTTATTGACATGACTTCATTTGATGAGGATTTGATCAAAAAAGTGACCACGGGAGCATGCATCATGGTAAAGGGTAAGCTGGCAGAATCTCCGGGTAAAGAACAGCAGGTTGAAATTCATGCGGGATCGATCAAAGTTTTCGGTACGGCCGATCCGGATAGTTTCCCGCTGCAGAAAAAGGGACATACGCTCGAATTTCTTCGCGAAATTGCCCATCTCAGGCCAAGGACCAATACCTTTGGCGCCATATTGCGAATCCGTCATGCGATGGCCTTTGCCATTCACAAATATTTTAACGATAACGGATTTTATTACCTTCATACCCCGATCATTACAGGCTCTGATGCCGAAGGTGCCGGAGAAATGTTCAGGGTTACGACGCTCAATGCAATAAATCCTCCCTTACAGGACGACGGAAGCGTGAACTTTGCCGAGGATTTTTTCGGGAGGCCAACCAACCTGACGGTTTCAGGTCAGCTTGAAGGGGAACTGGGTGCATTGGCATTGTCGAACATTTATACTTTCGGTCCTACTTTCAGGGCAGAAAATTCGAATACACCGCGTCATTTGGCTGAGTTCTGGATGATTGAGCCGGAAATGGCGTTTTATGAGATTACGGATAATATGAATCTCGCGGAGGACTTTTTAAAATACCTTTTACGATATGCTATTGAACACTGCAAAGATGACCTGGAGTTTTTAGCAGGGATGTACGATAAGGATCTTATAAGCAGACTTAATTTTGTAATCATCAATGAATTTGAAAGAATAACCTACACCCGCGCCATTGAGATTCTGAAAGGATCGGGGGAGAATTTTGAATATCCCGTGTCATGGGGTGTTGATCTTCAGACCGAACATGAACGGTTCCTGGTGGAACGGTATTTCAAAAAACCGGTAATGGTCACCGACTATCCCAAAGCCATTAAGGCTTTTTATATGAAGCAAAACGAAGATGGTAACACCGTAAGGGGTATGGATGTGTTGTTCCCTAAAATCGGCGAAATCATCGGGGGATCACAGCGTGAAGACGATCTCGACAAGCTTGTCAGCCGGATTCGTGAATTAAGTTTGCCGGAAAAGGATCTGGATTGGTATATCGATACAAGAAGATTCGGAACTGCGCCACACAGCGGATTTGGACTGGGTTTTGAAAGATTGTTGCTGTTTGTGACGGGAATGTCAAATATTCGGGATGTAATACCGTTTCCCAGATTTCCAAAAAACGCGGATTTCTAATTTTTACACAAAACAGAAAATGCTCAGGCAGAGACTACAGCAGAAATTGCTTCAGAAGCTTTCTCCGCAGCAGATACAGATGATAAAACTGCTGGAGATACCTTCTATGCAGCTTGAGCAGAGAATAAAAGCAGAGATTGAAGAAAATCCGGCGCTGGAAGAAGGTGCCATTGAAGAATCTTCTTTGCAGAACGAAGGACAGGAAGAGGATGCCACCAATGATCCCAATGACAAGGACAAGGAAGAATTTACCATTGAGGATTACATGGAAGATGATGACTTTCCGTCTTATAAACTGAACGCCCAGAATTACTCAAAGGATGACAAGCGTGAAGAAATCCCCTTTTCAGTGGGGCTTTCATTTCAGGATTACCTTGAAAGCCAGCTTGGATTAAGATCACTGGATGAAAGGCAGCGGCTCCTGGCGCTGTACATGCTGGGAAATATTGATGATGACGGATATCTCAGGCGAAAACTCGACAGTATCGTGGATGATGTTGCCTTTGCACTGAATATCCAAACCGATGAAGTTGAACTGATCGGGATACTCAGGATCATTCAGGAACTGGATCCTCCGGGCGTGGGAGCGCGTACATTACAGGAGTGCCTGTTGCTTCAGATACAGGCAAAAGATATGGAAGATCCCCATGTGATCCTTGCAAACCGGATTCTGAGTGATTTTTTCCCGGAATTTACCAGAAAACACTATGATAAAATAATCAACAGGCTCAATATAACCGATGATCAGCTGAAAAATGCCCTCGACGAAATTCTTAAGCTAAATCCCAAACCCGGCGGGGCATACAGTGATCCGCAAAATAAGACGGCCAGCCATATCATCCCCGATTTTATTCTGGAAAACAATGAAGGCGATCTGGAACTTGGATTAAATGCCAAGAATGTTCCTGAATTAAGAGTAAGCAAGACTTATTCAGACATGTTGCACAGTTATCAATATAACCGTGGACACAATTCAAAAACCCAGAAGGAGGCCTTAAGCTTTGTAAAGCAAAAGCTCGATTCAGCGAGATGGTTTATTGATGCCATCAGGCAGCGGCAAAATACCTTGCTTGTCACCATGAATGCCATAATTCACTACCAGCAGGAATATTTTATATCCGGAGATGAAACCAAGCTTAAACCAATGATTCTTAAAGATATAGCGGAGATGACCGGTCTGGATGTATCAACCATATCCCGTGTGGCCAACAGCAAATACATTCAGACCAACTTTGGCATATTTCCGCTAAAATATTTTTTTTCTGAGGGAATGCAAACCGAATCAGGAGAAGAAGTTTCAACAAGGGAAATAAAAAAAATTCTGCAAAACTGTGTTGAAGGGGAGGATAAACGTCATCCCCTGACAGATGATCGTCTGGCCGAGATTCTGAACGAGAAGGGTTATCACATCGCCCGCAGGACCATTGCAAAATATCGTGAACAACTTAACATTCCTGTCGCCAGAATGCGGAAGGAGCTCTGAAATCCCGGATCACATTTATCTCAAATCATGGAAAGAAGATTAGCCACTGTAATATCCTATGTTGCCCATCCTTTATTAATGCCAATGATAGGACTGCTTGTTATCAGGTTCTCAGGCACCTATGCTGCCGATCTGGATCAGCGCTTTACAAATTTTATCTACTTATCCGTTTTCCTGCTCACTTTTATAATTCCTGTTATCCTGATGTTCCTGCTTTATTTTACTCACCTTACAAAAAGCCTTCAGTTTTCGGAAAGGCGTGAACGGCTTTTTCCTTTGTTTATCACTTTTTTCTTCTACCTTGCAACCTATCTTATGATCCGTAAACTGCCTGTAAGCCAGATTTATCAACGCTTTATATTTTCTGCCTGCCTGTCGGTTTTTTTGGTACTTTCTATTTCGTATTTCTGGAAAATCAGTGCACACCTTGTCGGATGGGGTGGTATGGTGGGACTTATCATTGTATTATCCTTTCGCTTCAACAGTGACCTGATGATCTTTCTTATTATTGCCATTATCGCATCCGGTTTTACTGCTTTTGCAAGATTAAAGCTTGGGGAACACCAGCCCTGGCAGGTTTATTCAGGTTTTATCATAGGATTTCTTACCATTACCACTGTTTTTACCATATAAATCCTGAAGACAGGATTCCAATACATTATCCTGATACCCCGTGAAATCAGGCTTATAAAACATCAGCCTTTCATGGATCAGGTCGGGAAGATCCAGATCATTTTGGGGAACCATACGGAACCATTTTTTCTCTTCAAGATATTGTGCAAGGTATTCCTGCTCGCTCTGTCCAGGGGTGGGAACCAGGATAGCGCTGATTCCAAGTGTAATGAGATCCATTATAGCAGAGTAACCTGCCCGACAGATCACATACTGTGCCTGCTTCAGAATCCGGGCAAAATCAGGGGTATCCAGATGTGAAATCAGCGTAATACCGCCATCATCCTGTTTGATTGTCTCTCCCCGGAATGCCCTTATAATAAGACTGGTAACGCCGGCATGTTTAAGCTGTCCGCAAATCAGGTCCTCAAATTCACTGGCCTGGGGTTCGGGACCACTGAGCACAGCGACAAGTGCGTAGTCTTTGTCGGCGGATAAATGGGATATTGTTTGCATTTTGGTAAACCGGGAGAGGATACCTATGAACCGTACGTTTTTGGGTAATTTATAACGATGCGATAACCTGCCGCTTAAGTTTTGAACCGGATTTTCAAAATCGGGGATCCAGCATTCGTTATAACAGCCAATTAAATGCCGGATTATCCGGTACAACGGATATTCCAGCCACCTCAATCCCGCAGGCATAACGGGAGATATCTGGTGCGTCACAAAAACGGAGTAGGCACCCTTGCAAAAAAGTCCATACCGGTTGTCAGAAACAATTATTTCAATACCATGTTTGCGGACGAGATTTACGATAATTCTGTGTTCCCTGAAAACGGAAATAATAAAACCCGGGATCTGCAGGCACAGCTGAATAATTGAATTTTGGCTGCCTCCGAGCCTCACCCGTGGTGAGGGCAGATTCAGAAAAGGTATTTCGGGGAATGTCTTCTTTAAAAGTTCTCCTGACCGGCCGGTTCCTGCCAGGATCACCCTGTGTCCGTCCCGGATAAACATGATTATTAAGGGGATCATACGGGAAGCATGACCCAGGCCCCAATCCAGAGGGGACACCAAAATGGTCAGCTGTTGGTTCTGCGATTTCAATGTAATGAATCAGTGGGTAACCTGAATAGGAATACCCAGTTTTTCAACCCGTACAGCGATAGAGGATAATTCTTCAATATCAATGGGTTTCAATCCGGGGATCGCAGTATCACGTGCGATGGAATAGATCATAACGCTTTCAGGTTTGATTTCATCCAGGACCTTAAGCCATGCGGAAATTTCAATATCGGAGCAGTTTTCAACCTGAATACCACTGTAGGATCCCCGGAAAAAAAGGGTTTGGATGATAAGCCTTCCCCTGAACTGTTTCAATGTACCGATCAGATTCGTCAAACTGAATTTACCCAAAGGACAGTTAATATGTAACAGGGTGCTTTCAATGGCCGAATCCAGCTTCAGCACATTCATGTCGGCCTTGTTCAGGGCGTTAAATATTTCCTTATCTCCTGCCCGGGTGGCATTGGATAATACAGTAATTCTGGTTTTCGGGAAATGTTCATTCCGGATTCTGACGGTATCTTCCATAATTCCTGAAAACTCTGGATGAAGGGTCGGCTCGCCATTGCCCGCAAAAGTGATGCTGTCGAGATAATCCCCTTTGTTTTTCATTTCAATTAATCGTTCCTCAAGCAATTCCTTTACTTCCGGCCTGGAAGGAAAATCTGTGGAAGAGGAATTTTCAGGTGTATGCCCGCATTCGCAATAAATACAATTAAACGTGCATACTTTTCGGCCCGGGGGCAAAAGGTTGATTCCTAGGGATTCTCCCAGCCTGCGGCTCCAAACCGGACCAAAAATAATACTATCAAAAAGAAATGTGGGCATTTGAAAACAACGTTGAGATTGTCGGACAAAGATAGGATAAGTTAGGGATTGGGTGATTAGGGGAATGGGGGAATAAGTGATTAGGTGATTAAGTGATTAGGTGATTAAGGGAATGCGGGATTATGTGGATGGGGATTAAGTGACGGGAGTTACACGTAACGGGTTAGTAAGTGATTAGGTGGGGAAAATTGACTATTTTTAACATGCGCAAATAAATCAAAATGAATTATATCGATATGTTCATTCTCGTGCTGCTGATTTATGCGGTATTTAGAGGAATGGTACGGGGCCTGGTACTGCAGCTTGCATCGCTTGCAGCGCTGATTGCAGGTATTTTTGCGGCTTTGAAATTATCAGGATTCACGGCCCGGTTTCTAGCGGATCATTGGACGCTGAATTACGAATATTTGTACATCCTTTCAATCGGAATTACCTTCACTCTTGTTTTCATCATGATAAACCTTGTGGGAAAAGGGATAGATAATTTAATTGAAACGGTTCACCTGTCGTTCATGAATAAATTGGCAGGTGCTTTTTTTAACGTTTGCAAGGTAATGCTGATCGTAGGCATCCTCCTTCTTTTTGTTGACCGGATCGACAAGCAGATAGCCATATTACCTGAAAAGGCCCGGGAAGGGTCATTCTTTTACAAACCGGTAACAGCATTTACCCGTTTCCTGTTTCCGTCCCTGGTTGTTGAAGATCCGGCAGATGAGGAAAGGCATCACGAATTCGTTTGATCAGGCAGGCTAAACCTATAAAATATTATCTTTGCGAAAAATTATAGGTATGACATTTGTTAATGAACTCAGATGGAGGGGTATGGTACACGATATGATGCCCGGTACGGAAGAGCAGTTAGGCAAAGAAATGACAACCGGATATATTGGTTTTGATCCCACAGCGGATTCGTTGCACATTGGAAATTTACTGCCCATCATGTTACTCGTCCATTTCCAGCGTGCCGGACATAAACCTGTGGCACTGGTTGGAGGAGCCACGGGAATGGTGGGAGATCCATCGGGCAAATCGGAAGAAAGAAAATTTCTCGATGAGGAGACACTCAGGTATAATCTGGCCCGCCAGAGGAAGCAACTTGAGAAATTTCTTGATTTCAACTGCGGGCCAAATTCTGCTGAGATCGTTAACAATTATGACTGGTTTAGGGAATTTACCTTCCTGGATTTCTTACGTGATGTTGGGAAGCACCTTACGGTGAATTACATGATGACAAAGGACTCTGTTAAGAAGAGGCTGGAAACCGGAATTTCTTTTACTGAATTCAGTTATCAACTCGTACAGGGTTATGATTATTATTATTTGTACCGGCATAAAAACTGCAAACTGCAGATGGGAGGGTCAGATCAGTGGGGAAATATTGTCACCGGCACGGAACTGATCCGCAGGAAGGACGGAGGAGAGGCTTATGCCCTGACGTGTCCCCTGGTTACACGGGCCGACGGAGGTAAATTCGGGAAATCGGAAAAAGGCAATATCTGGCTTGATCCGATCAGGACTTCACCCTATTCTTTTTATCAGTTTTGGTTAAATGTTTCTGATGAAGATGCCATGAAGTATGTTAAGCTCTTTACTTTACTCGATAAAGCAGAAATAGATCAGTTGACAGAAGAGCACAATAAGGCTCCCCATTTGAGGTTGCTTCAGAAAAAACTGGCCAGTGAAGTCACACTCATGGTTCATTCAAAGGAAGAGCTGGAGGGAGCCATGGAAGCTTCTGAAATACTTTTTGGAAAAGGAACAACGGAAACGCTCAGGAAACTCGATGAGGCCACCTTTTTGAGTGTTTTTGACGGAGTTCCCGGTTTCATGGTAGACAAAAGGATGCTGGAATCCGGTATCAATGTTGTTGACCTTCTTGGAGAAATAACCGGGGTATTTCCTTCAAAAGGAGAGGTAAGAAGGATGATAAAGGGCGGCGGGGTTAGCCTGAACAAAGGCAGGATCGAGGATGATACCTATTCAGTGAGTCATGCGGACCTCCTGAATAATAAATACATACTGATTCAGAAAGGTAAAAAGAACTATTATCTGATAACCATTAATTAACCACAATACAATGGAGCCAAGGAAAAATAACCAGAACCTGATTTATAATGCTTTTGATCTTGTAAGGTTTATATGGAAAAAAAGGTGGATTTTAATAACAGTTTCAGCCTTAGCCCTGATAACTTCAGTAATTGTATCCTTACAAATTACACCCCGTTTCCGTTCCCAGGTGATTTTATTTCCTGCGGCTTCCATTGCCCTGTCCAGAAACCTGGTGGAAACAAGCACCATTTCCATGGACAGCAGGGATGTACTGGCATTCGGAGCAGATGCCGAAGCCGAAAGGATGCTGCAGATATTACATTCTACCCGGATCAGAGATCACATAATCGGCAAATTTGATCTCATGAAACATTATGATATCAATCCCTCTTCAGAATATCCTAAAACCCAGCTGTACAATACCTACAAGGGTAATGTAAAGATCAGAAGGACTGAATTTATGTCCATCGAGATCGGGGTACTCGATAAAGATGCCCAGATGGCAGCCGATATTGCCAATGAAATTGCAACGTATGCGGATTCAGCAATCCACAATATGCAAAAGGAGCGTGCTATGGAAGCTTTTGGCATTGTGCAGAACGAATACAATAAATCACAAAGGGAAATACAGCAATACAGTGATTCCCTGCAAAAAATCAGGAACCTGGGTGTAATAGATTACGAATCCCAGGCTGCAGCCCTGAACAGGGCATATGCCAACGCTCTGGAGCAGGGAAACACCCGTGCCACCGAAGCGATAATGAAACAGATCCGTATTCTATCAACGCATGGAGGCAAATATGTGGAATTATCCCGGAAACTTGAAACTGAAATCGACCGGTTGGGACAGTTGAGGACAAAATACGCTTCGTATAAGGCCAATGTTGACAAGATGGTTCCCCAAATTTTTATCGTGGACAAAGCCATTAAGGATGAACAGAAAACGCTGCCAAAACGATCAGTCATAGTGGTTGTTTCAACATTGTCTGTTTTTGCATTTTCCCTGCTTGTACTGCTTGTTGCCGATAGTTTTAAAGCAGTAAGATAAATCCATGGTCACCTGGTTAACGGAATACAGAAAATCCATCCTGGCAATCACCATGATATTGATTTATCTGGTGGTTGACATGGTTCTTACCGGTAAGGAAATATATTTACTTAATCTCCTGCCGGTGGTTTTATTCCTGGTTTATCTTGCCCTGGCACGGCTTGACCTGGTTTATCTTATTATTGTTTTTCTTACTCCGCTTTCTGTGCAGCTGATCGATTTTGTTCCTTCCTCTTCTTTTGATATTGCTATACCCACGGAGCCTATGCTTTTTGGGGTAATGATCCTGTTTTATTTTAAGGTAATATGTGACAAATCTCTTGATAACAGGATAATAAGGCATCCGGTGACATATGCTATTGCTTTCAACCTGTTCTGGCTCCTTGTTACTTCGGTTACCAGTACAATGCCTCTGGTCTCTTTTAAATTCCTTCTTGCAAGAACCTGGTTTATAACGACATACTATATTCTTGCCATCATGGTTTTTCGAAAATTCAGGACCATTCCCGCCTTCATTATATGCCTGGCTTCCTCCATGATTATTGTTGTTATATATACGTTAATTCACCATTTAAAATTCGGACTTGCCGACCAGGAGGCGGCCCATTTTGTTATGGGTCCGTTCTTCAGGGATCATACATCGTACGGAGCTATCATTGCCATGCTATTGTTTGCCCTGGGGAGTATGATATTATGTGGGGGGAACACTCTCCTGCTGCGTATTTTTCTCTGGGGATCCATAATACTGCTGACTTTAGCCCTCCTGTTTTCATATACACGTGCCGCATGGATCAGTGTTTTAATGGCATCGGGCGTTTTGGGACTCACCTTGCTCAGGATCCGCTTCAGGTATATCCTGATTGCCGGGATAATCGGGGTTGTTTACCTGATCGGAAAAAGATCGGAGATCATAAGCAAAATGGAGCAAAACAGGCAGATTTCTTCGGTTACTCTGACGGAACATGTGAGATCCATTTCCAATATTACTACCGATGATTCAAACCTTGAGCGGATTAACAGATGGAATTCAGCCCTCCGCATGTTTAGGGAGAAGCCTTTTTTTGGATGGGGTCCCGGCACTTATATGTTCAAATATGCTCCTTTTCAGCGATCTCACGAAAAGACAAGAATCAGTACCGATTTCGGGGACCTTGGAAATGCACACAGTGAATACATTGGTCCATTGGCAGAAAGCGGACTCATGGGAATGATCTCTATTATTCTTGTTGGAATATTCAGCCTGATAACCGGTTTCAGGGTTTATCTGGGAATGAAGGACCGGCGTATGAAAATAATTGTGCTTGGGTTGATCCTGGGGTTGATTACATACCTGGTGCACGGAACCCTCAATAATTTTCTGGACACGGATAAAGCTTCAGCTCCCTTTTGGGGTTTCATTGCGATATTTGTTGCCCTGGACCTGTATTATCCCGCGGAAGGGATAAAAAACTAGCCTGGATTCCGGACTGCTTTAAAAAAGTTCAATACCAAGCATGGAAATGTCATCAAAAATGGCGGTGCTTCCTGAACAAATATTTTGCTTTTTTATGATGGCGTTAATGTTATCTTCAATATTATTTCCATTCATTAGGCAGTCCTCGAGTTCCTTTGTTCCAAACGACACCTGTTTTCCGTCAATAAGTTCAACCAGTCCGTCTGTATAACACAGAATTTTCGCGGGTTCTTCCAACGTTATGGAACCTTTACGGATGATTGGTATTTCATCCAGCATGCCAATCCCAACACATCCTTTGCTGAGAAAGGAAAGTTCTTTTCTGTTTTTAAGATATATCATTGGCTGATTATGACCCGCATTTATATACTGAAGTTCAAGGGTTTTATAATTGAATTTGGCTATAAAGAGGGTAATGAACTTCTCGCCCTTGGCAGCATGCATAACCCTTTCATTCAACTTTTCAATCAGGGCATCCAGTGAGATATCATAGGTAAACAGTGCCCTGAGGTTTGCCTGAAAATTCGACATAAGCAAAGCGGCTGACATTCCCTTTCCTGAAACATCGGCGATGTAGAACCCGAACTCATTCTTATTCAGGGGTATGTAATCATAATAATCGCCACCAACATCCATATGGGGGAGATAAAAAGCTGTCATAAAGATCTTATTGTTCTTGGGCAGGAACGAGGAATTCGGAATAAGCATGGTTTGCATTTTGGAGGCAAGCTCAAGTTCCTTTTTCATTGCTTCCTGCCTGAGGCTCTCCTTAAACAGCCGGATGTTTTCTATTGCAACGATGATAATATTGGTCAAAGTCTGAATAAAATTCAGATGCTTTATAATCGGACTAACACCTTCGCCTTCCTCGATATCGCCAATTATTACATAGGCAATGGCTTTGCCTTTGTTGATCACAGGTATTACTATATCAAAGGCATTCAGGGATTTATTGGGCGATGATGTAATAAATGAAATATCCTGGATTGGCATCAGGTCGGTTTCAACATCAATATTGGGATAGGAATCTGCCGCACTCCCCGAGCTGAGAATGCATTGCCAGGCTTCTTCCAATTTATATATCAGCACCTTACCTATATTCAAATCGGATGTGAGAAGCTTTTCATAAAGTTTCAGCAGATCTTCCTGTGAATAGTTTTCATTGATCGCCAGGGTGATATTTAACAGGCTCTGCAGCTTAAATGTCGTAAGTTGAAGCCTGTTGATCGAAGCTTTTTCAGATCGGCTTTCTTTCATGGTTAGAATGTCAAAATTTATCGGAAGATACAAAATTATTCCGTGAACCTGGAAAGTCGGATACAGTACAACACGGAATGCACAATCAATCCAGGATTATTCCAAGAGGATATTTCAGGTTGGAATATTCACTGAGCTCAATATGCAGGGATCCTACAAGCAGGTCGAACCTGACCTTTACCGGGACGAGATTTCGGTCATCCGAAATCCACATCGTCATGTCATCTTCGGAATCAAACATTCTGCCGGGTTCAACCACGGGATCAAACCTGTAACACCTGATTTTTCCGAATTTGGTTCTTACTACTTCCTTTCCCCTGAACCGTATATCAAAGGGGAAAAGCGCCTCATCAAAAAAAGTCACCGTATGAAGAACAGAACCTGCCTGCAGATTTTTCAGATCGAGACTGCGTAAAAAGTATAACAGCGATACCATATCAAGGATATTCGAGGGAACTGAGATGATCGTATCTTTCCGCGTAACATATACCGTATTGTTCCACTGGTTAAAAACCGCCTCATCATGTTTCCTGTAATTTCCCTCCTTTACGTCACGGATAGCCTTGTTTGGAAGGATCGAGTTGGTATCAAAATAGCTTTCAAATATATCTTTAACGCTGTAAAGCTTTTCGGCAAGGCCTACAGTTTTGCCCTCTCCCCTGGCATGATATACCAGTTTGTTGTTATAATAGGCATGCTTCAGTTCAAGGGTAGCATAACCGCCTACAATAAAACCAAATTTTACCTGGAAGGTCAGCTTTTCACCCGTCTGGAAGGGTTTTTCATTGCCTGCATACATTCTGAACTGTCCTTGCATACCGGAAAACAGGCCCAATAATAAGAGCACAATTACTGTCCTAAATTTGTAATCAAGTCCTTTTCCCGTGACGTTTTGCATAATAGTTAATTAGTTTGTCTGACAACATTCAGATTTTCAGTTTGTTTCCGGGGATTGTTGCAACAAAATCCTTTAAATAGAAGGGTTCAAAATAGGCAAGGTTTTCGAATTCTTTGCTAAGGTATGATTGTTCAGCCAATTGAGCAAGTGTAGACGCCATGGGATAAATGTGGTCAAGGAAAACAGCGTTTCTGTGGGACAGAATGCCGCGGCATTTCTCCATGCCGGAACCAAAGAAAATAATTTTGCAGGACGAAAGGAGATCAGCATAGGATTCCTGAACGATGATTTTTGCAGAAACAGCTTCTGTTTCTTTACCGGAAGTATCATACAGACATGTAAAAACCTCCATTCTCCGGGCATCAATCATTGGACAAAACAACATATTCTCAGATTCATCCCCGATTTGACCACGATCCCTCAGAAGGTCATAAGCCTGTTTATACAATATTTTAAGCGTACTTACTGCTATTAGCGGGATTTCCGAACCGTAACATAACCCCTTAGCCGTTGAAACGCCTATTCTTAATCCTGTATACGAACCAGGTCCCTTTCCGACCGCGATTGCATCCAGATTGTCAACCCGTAGACCTTTTTCCTTTAATATCTCTTCAATAAAAACAGTCAATCGGGCTGCATGGGATTTTTCTTCAAAAGTTTCGCGGTGTGCGATAACCTTACCCTTTGTGGACAGGGCAACCGAACAAAGCGGAGTAGCTGTTTCTATGCTGAGAATAGCCGCCATGGGTTAATCTGTTAGATCTTCCTTTCCCACTTTTTTAACGAATGAACCATCTTTAAGTTTTTTAGTAATTACATTATAGGGTGCAGTCACAACTTCACTGTTCTCTGCAAGCCCGCTGACAATTTCTATGTAGTTATTGTCCTGGATTCCGGTCTTTACCGGGGTGGATCTGACTTTCCCGTCTGCATAAACAAAAACCACCTCTCCGGGTTCCCTGTCTGAAGGAGCCCCGGAAAGTGAATCGGCCACCATGAGAGAATCTGCCATCATTGTGACTGATTGCAATGGAACAGTCAATACCTTGTTTTTGGACTCCGTCATGATATCTACCGAGGCGGACATACCAGGCCTGAAAGGTTGTCCTTTTCCAGACCTGATAATGTCTTCATAAGACTCTTTCACCAACAGTATTTTCACTTCAAAATTGGTGACCTGATCTGTTGTGAGGCCGGAAGTGGTAGCCGAATTTGCAATTTCCGTTACAATACCTTTGAATTTTCTGTCGGGGTATGCATCCACTTCAATCAGTGCGGAGTCATTTAATTTAACCCTGACAATATCATTTTCATTTACTTCGGTAACCACTTCCATTCTATCAAGGTTTGCGACCCTGAGCATTTCGGTTCCCGGCATAAGTTCGGTTCCCACCACCCTTTCTCCCTTTTCCACGTTGAGCAATGATATGGTCCCATCCATGGGAGAATGAAGAGACGTTTTAATCAGATTTTCACTTGCTTCTTTGAGGGATGCCTCAGCGCTGTGTACGGAAAACTGTGCGGCAGCTACATTCTGCTGAACTGCAGTGACTTCGGCCTGGGCGATGGCAAGGGAGGATTGCGACGATTCCCATTCAGATTCCGAAATGGTGTGCTCTTCCCATAATTTCTTATTGCGGTTATAGGAAAGCCTTACCTGGTCGAATTTGGCTTCTGTCTGGATCAACATGGCCTTTGAATTGGCAAGGTTTGCCTTGGCAGCATTCAAAGCTGCTTCAGAGCGTTCCCGTATCGAAATATAATTATCAGGTTTAATCTTTAGCAAAAACTGGCCTTTTCTGACGGGGTCACCGTCTGTAACTGCTAATTCAACAATTTCTCCTGATACATCGGGCGTAATTTTAACTTCAATTTCGGGTTGAATTTTGCCATTTGCGGTTATAACCTCTGTAATATCCCTGCGTTCGGCTTTTTCTGTTGTAACTTTAAAGGATTTTGCTTTCCCAAACCAACCGGCCTTTTTTCCGGCTATTGCTATCATAATCAGTAGGAAAGCAGAAATCAATAAATAAATCAGTATTTTCTTGGAATTCATCAGGTTGCAAAAATAGGGTAGAGATAATAGTGTAAAATTAGAATTTGGGTTAAACAATTGGTAAAAAGAACGTATTTTTTGGCGAAAAAAATCAGCACAATTGAAAACCGAAAACAACAGGATAATTGCATATAGAGAAATCGGAGAAGTCCATTTTATCAGAAAACCTTCCGCACGGAATCTGAAAGTTACGATTAAACCCTTTAAATCGGTGCAGGTTATTTTTCCTTCGTTTGTCTCCTTCGAAACAGCTGGCAGGTTCCTGGAGAATAAAATTTCATGGATCAGAAAACAGCAGGAAAAAATGAGACATTATGAAAAGAAGATCACCCTTTTTAATGAAAAAACCCCTTTCAGTACCAATGACCATGTTCTTTCTATCGGCGTACATCACAAATCAACAATCCGGGCGATAATTAAAAGCAGGATCATTCAGATAAGCTATCCTGCCTTTGCCGATGTGAATGATCTCCGGATCCAACAGGTAATCCGAAAGGCAATTGCAGCAGCCCTGAAAATGGAAGCCGTTAAATATCTTCCGGATCTGACCAACGCCTTGGCCTCAAAGTACGGATTCAGATATACCCTTGTTTCTTTCAGGAACAATAAAACGCGCTGGGGTAGCTGTTCGCGGGATAACCGGATCAACCTGAACATTCACCTCATGCGCCTGCCGTCGCAATTGAGGGAATACATTATTCTTCATGAATTGTGCCATACCGTACATAAACACCATCAAAAGGCATTCTGGCAATTGCTCGATCAGGTGACAGAAAAAAAGGCGCGTGAACTGGATAAAAAACTCAACACCTTTAGTCCGGAGATTTATTAACAGACCATTGCAGGCAAAGGGCAATAAGTAATTAAAACATTTCGTAACTTTACTTAAATCATTAATTACTATGAAAGTACTTATCCATTTTGCCAACGGTTTTGAGGAGATAGAGGCGATAACGCCGGTGGATGTTCTTCGAAGAGCAGGTTGTGAGGTGATTACAGTATCGGTTACAGGCAAAAAGGAAGTTACGAGCAAGCGGGGGATTACGGTCATTGCGGACCAACTTTTTGAAGATACGGATTACAACACAGCCGATGTGATTCTGCTGCCAGGTGGACAGCCCGGAGCTGACAACCTCAATGCCCATGAAGGGCTCAAAAGGCAAATCCATGCATTTCATAAGCAGGAAAAGTTTATTGCGGCAATTTGCGCGGCTCCCCTTGTTTTAGGAGCTGCAGGTATATTAAAGGGTAAAAAAGTAACCTGCTTTCCGGGTGTGGAACCACGGCTAAAGGGAGCAACCTCTACCGGAAATATGGTAGAGCTGGATGGTAATATACTTACGGGGAAAAGCCCCGGAGCAGCCATGTTATTCTCCCTCACACTTGTGGAAAAACTAATGGGTCCTGCTAAAGTTGATGAATTGAGAAAAGCCATGATTATTCCATAATCTGCCCTGTTCATCGTAAACCAAAAATCCTTCTTTTCAAAACCCGGGTTGAACGACCACCCGGAGTGATCAGCGTTGTACAACGCAATCTTCATATTAAACTCCTGATAATCTATAACATTTTACTGCAATTGACGTAAAAATAATCTGACGCATTTCACATTGTTATGTGAAATATTGACTAGAACGTCAGGAGAACCAGATCCAGGGGCAGTTTAATGAGTATTTTAACAGGACATATCTCACATTTTCCAGGTAAAAAGCTATTGACATTTATTTGGGTAGTATTCCTTTTGATGACGTTTTATACGTCATTTGCACAATCTCCTTATACCTCCGTGGCAACAGGAGACTGGAGCAATGATAATACATGGAGCGGCACTGGGATTCCTGTTGCCGGTGACGATGTAACCATTGCCCCGGGGCATGTGGTTACCCTCACAAATAATGCCGGTTGTGCAACCCTGGCGGTTACAGGGACCCTGGACATTGGAAATTTTGATCTGATCCTCTCAGGTGATTGGTCAGGGACCGGTCTTCTGACCATGGGATCGGGCACATTTAACGTGGCAGATGATAATATCGCATTTTCAGGAGTGTTCGTTTCGGGAACCGGAACTGTTGACTTCAACCTGAACGGAGCACAGAATATACCACCCTTTTCATATTGTAATCTTACCACATCTGCCGGAGGCACTAAACTTCTTACAGGTAATATTCTTCTGAATGGAACTCTGAATATTGGAATTAACAGCATACTTGATGTAAGTGACCCGAATGATTACTCAATAACCCTGCAGGGAGACTGGATCCATATCGGAACGTTTGAAGAGAGGCAAGGTACGGTGATTTTTTCAGGAAATAATATTCAAACCATAACCGGGAATCCCGATGAAACATTTGCCAATCTGGAGATCAATAAAAGCGGGGGATTGGTTCAGCCGATCGCAGGCTGTGCGATAGCGGTAAGCCAGAACTTCAGTGTGTTAAACGGATCCACCTTTAGAATTCAGGATGACAATTTCACGGTCAACGGGAATTCTCAAATTTCGGGTTTTCTCAAAGACAATAATACATTGGGGAATAATACAATTCAAGCTGTTGATTTATCTGGTGGAACAATTGATTTTGCTGAGGCAGGAGCGAATGAAAGTCTCATTATAAACGGCAATCTGATCATGCCCAGTGGTGACGCAAATATCGCTGATTATGTTCAGCTTAGAATAAACGGAACCACAAACATTTCGAACACCCATACACTTTCCTTTATAAACGGCATAAACGGGAACAAAACATTTGTAGGATTAATAACAAATAACGGCACCTGGAATAATGCAATCAATGAAAACATTTCATCAATCCGGGGGGGAATTCAAAACAACGGGACCTTCATATCCGGATCCGGTAATTATAATTTCAACAATTCCTCTCAAACCATTTCCGGAACCCAACCCATTGTATTTTCTGGCAATGTAAATATTGGAGCGGGAATAATCCTCACCAATGATAACCTGGCAGGCGGTTCCGGCTTAACTATTAATGGTTTACTGAACGGGGTTGATGCTGCTTCCGGTTTTGTTAATAGGGGTATTTTTAATTATGCTCCCGCATCATCAGCTGCGATACCTGTGGCTACAGGAAATTTTGATGCCACCTTTGCACCCAATTTGGTAAATTATGCGCGTGACGGGAATCAAACGATCCGTGCAACAACATACCATCAT